>ERZ1643249.561-NODE-561-length-41907-cov-5.322255_pt1 | contig 41907 bp, 36 predicted proteins | sample MGYA00579263_ERZ1643249 | MGnify/ENA primary metagenome ERZ1643249 (study PRJEB29033, sample SAMEA4952264) | chicken gut metagenome | biome: Broiler Chicken; feature: Gastrointestinal Tract; material: Caecum | place: Ireland | collected 2018 | study: Broiler...
ATTTCGTGGGAATGGTTACTTTGCAGGTAGTGGCATTCCCGGACGCCGTGCCGCCTGCTGCGTTGAAATTGATTTTTGCGGTACGCTGCTGCATTTTTCTCACCTCTGAAATTATTATACCATATTCGGTACGAATATACAATATTTTTTCGATATCATAAAGACACGTATTGACAGAATAAAAGGACAGCTTCTTTATTAAGAAACTGTCCTGCTTACCTTATTTGGATTCGTTATCCTGTTCTGCCAATTCTTTGATTTCATCAAGAGACAGTTTGAAATACTTCGCAATTTCTTCCAATGGAAGTTTTCTATCTCGGATCATATTCAGCGCAACGGATTTTCTGGCTTCCAAATCCGCCTTCTTAGCAGCTTCCTTTACAACTTCTTCACACATTTCTTCCAGGATTCTGGATACCACCAAGATTCCCCCTTATGCATTTTCGCGCTTTGCAAGTTCCTCAACTTCCTCAAGAGACAGTTTGAAGTACTTCGCAATTTCTTCCAATGGAAGTTTTCCATCTCGAATCATATCCAGCGCAACGGATTTCCTGGCTTCCAAATCTGCTTCTTTCCGCATATCTTCCATCATCTTGCACATAGTCGCCACCCCTTTCTCATTTTCCTTAAAGTATCGGGCACGTTCCGCCAATGGGCGGTACTGCATCTTTTTCGGGTCGGTACAATGAAAATCCCGCATTAGATTGCCAAGCGGCGTATTTTCCTGGTATTCGCCGTTGACGTAGAGAATATGCGCTTCATCTCCAAAGAGTTCGCCGGTTTCCTGAATTACCCGGTCAATGTGATAGAGAGCTTCCTTTTTGCCCAGTACATCCTTTTCGGTGATAAAGATGACATAGGTTTCCGCCAGGTTCTCATAACGGTCTCCGGGAGACGTTAAATTGGCGTCCATCAGGCTGCTGTTATACCGGGCGCGTTTTGCACCGGCGCCACGGTCTGCGCGCTGGATTTCAATATTATACCGTTTCCCATTTTGGTCTACTGCGTAAATATCCAGGACAATAGATCGGCCCTGCAGGTTTTTGATTTGATGCTGGGTGTGGACCTGCTGAATCTTCAGGTCATCCCGATTCAGCACAATATGTATCACCAGCTCTGTGCATTCAAGGTTGTCCTCAAAACATTTGGACATAAAATCGTCGTCCATCAGACAAAATCTCTGAAGGCGTTCCAGGTCTTTTTTATGGAACCGTTTTGCCTGTTCCATTTGGTAATTCCTCCTGTCTTATCTGTATTTTATCACAAATGACTGCCAGTTTCAATATAGCGTGATAGGGAATTTTCCAGAAGAGGGTTGATAACCTCTCCTTGCCTTTTTATCATCTTTGTGATATAACAAATACAATTAGATTTTTTAAGATGATTAAATAGGAGAAATTCCCATTTCTTCCTATGAGAAGAGTATGCCATGGAACGATTGCTAATTCGTCCTTTGATTCTGGCATATGTATCTATTTCAGTTCTCACCTCCGGTCAAATTATTTTTGGACTAAATCAGCATACTCCCCTAATTTGATGGGATTTTGCTTTAGTGATATTATAACACATTCATCGCTTTTAAACTCCAAAGCAGGGGAGGCCACGGCGTTGGCGAATCCGGTGATAGGGACCAGGGTTCCGGCCCCGGCATGCTTGGCAAGGTTGTCGTAAATTTTTAACCCGGTGGCCAGGACGCTGCAAAAGATTAAGGTGACGGAAACCCAGGTAGACGCCGTTTCCGGGGAAGCGCCCCAATGCTTATAAAGGAGCAGAAGCCCCTGACCTATGGCGCAGATGAGCCCGCCGATTGCAAATGCTTTGGGGATGGTCTTCCAGCTTTGGGTATTGGGGGAAGCCTGCTCCGCCAGCTTTTTGTATTCCTCTTTGGTGATGTTTTTCATCCGAAATCCTTCCTTTCTCAAAATCCGCTGAACAGTTCCGCATTGTCAGTATGCCATCCTCTGTCAAAATTATCCCATTTTTCTGAAAAAGCCGAAGAATTTTAAAATTATTATAAAAATCTTGACATTTGAGGAAAAATCCCGTATACTGAAAGAAAAGGAGGGGTGCGGATGGAGAAGCTGCGCAATGTATTGAAGGAAAACGGAATCCAAGTGACAAAACAGCGGCTGGCGGTGTATAAAGTGCTGAAAGAGCTCAATACTCATGTTACAGCGGAAATGGTATTAGACGTTTTAAAGCAGCGCGGCATTTCCATGACTGTGGCCACGGTCTATAATATTTTGAACCTGTTTGAAGAAAAAGGTTTGATTCGGAAGGTTGGCGCAGCAGGGGAACCGGTCATTTTTGATATCAATACCTACGAGCATATCCATATTTGCGACCAGGAAACCCGCAAGGTGCGGGACTGCCTGGATATGACGCTGGTCCAGATGATTGAAGATTACCTCCAGGAGCATCCTGTGGGGGATTTGGAACTGGAACGGGTGGATATCAGCCTCATTGGGAAAGATCTGACGCTGCACACAACATGATATTCTGACAGCTAAGACGGCACGCCGTCTGACTGAAATACAATCAAATTAGGAGGTCATTTGCATGGAACTCAAGGGAAGTAAAACCGCCGCCAATCTCGCCGCCGCTTTTGCCGGGGAATCTCAGGCCAGAAACAAGTATACCTATTATGCGTCCAAAGCCAAAAAAGACGGCTTTGAGCAAATCGCCGCCATTTTCACGGAAACCGCTGAAAATGAGAAAGAGCACGCCAAAATCTGGTTCAAGCTGCTTCACGACGGCGAAATCCCCACCACCGTGGAAAACCTGAAGGACGCGGCAGCCGGCGAAAACTACGAATGGACCGATATGTACAAGACCTTCGCGGAGGAAGCCAGAGAAGAAGGCTTCACTAAAATCGCCGCATTGTTTGAAATGGTGGGCGCTGTCGAGAAGGAGCACGAGGAGCGTTACCGCAAGCTGCTTGCAAACATTGAGGACGAAGTGGTGTTCTCCAAGGACCACGACGTTATCTGGCAGTGCCGCAACTGCGGGCACATCGTCATCGGCAAGAAAGCCCCGGAAATCTGCCCGGTCTGCTCTCACCCCAAGGCATATTTCCAGGTAAAACCCGAGAACTATTAATTCCTCCGGTTGTTACAGCAAGCTATAAAACAGTTGACAGCCACAACAGTTTCTTCTGTTGTGGCTGTTCCTGCATTTTTCCTTTGGTGTGATAGTATATCATCAAGCAGGCTGATAAACAGCTGTTTGGAGGAGTCGGTATGAAGATTGAAACATGCACGAAGAATGCTTTTGTTGTGATTGGCAAAGAAGGCTCCACTTCGGATGGCCCAGGATTTATTCAAAAACTATGGTCGGATGCCAACGCTCATTTTAACGAAGTTCAGCCGCTGGCGAAAAAAGACGAAAACGGCAATTTGGTTGGGATTTGGGGAGCCATGTCCGATTGCGCCCATTTATACAAACCGTGGGAGGATAACTTTAGCAAAGGGCTATACCTTGCCGGCGTTGAATGTGCGGATGATGCGGAAGCGCCCGAGGGATGGAAAAAATGGACCATACCAGGCTATGAATATATTTGCGCAGAGGCTGAAAATGAACATACCTTTTGGGAGACGCTGGACTATATGAGGGTAAATCATATTCCCTTGGTTGGAGCTGTCCACGATTTTTCTTGTCCTGCGAATGGAAAGAATTATATGTTTTTCCCGATTAGAGCTATTTAGCCAATGTCTATTTGTCTTGCGGCCACCCGGCAAAAGGCCGGGTGGTTTCCGTTTTGCGCCGTGTTACGCCCCTTTCTCCCGCCCCTTCCAGAACATCAGGAAAAAGCCCGGTAATTTTCCATTAATTCTTGCTGGGCTTTAGCAACGCCCAGCTGAAGCCAGAAGCTGCGGTAATCTTCCGATTTTTGTCCGCCGAAATAATTTCCTTTGCAGGAATAAAGGTCCACACCGTCCCGGCCCGGTATGAACCCCAGGAAATGATCCGGCGTATCCGCACCGTGTTCATAAGCCGCAAGCTGGATATTTTTCCCGGTTGTTATTAGTATCAGGGGGCCGCCTGCTTCCATCCCTTGAATTTCCTCCGGAGCATAGTCTGTTTTGCAGGGGCGGAAACTGTGCTCAATTCGGTCAAAATGGGAAAAGGTGATTTCCGTCAGCGAAGTATATTCCGCACGCAGCCCACCGTAGTAAATCCTCTGCCTGCCATCCAACCCGGCAAATATGCCGCCTTGGGATAAGGAATAGCGGAGTCGGACAAAAGGCGAGGCCTCACGGGTGCGAATTTGAACCATCAGCTGGACATTTTTTCCCAATCGGAAAGAAAGCCAAATTTCCGCCCCGTCTTTCCAGGGGAAAATTTTTTGGACTTCCGGATTGCTTGGGCGCAACCGCCCCTCTTGAAGGGGAAATTCCGGCCGGCTGGTTTCAATTCGGCAGGAGATTCCTTCCGGGCAGACCAGTTGATCCATCCAATAACTGACCCATCCTGCCCAGGCCTCTAAGATCCAGCGGCGGCCGGTTTTCCCCGCAGCCCTGAGAACATATTCATCCACAACGGGCCAGGTGCAGTGCAGCTGATTTGCGTCCATATCATACGAATCGTCCCATACAGGAATGGCGCGGATTCCCGCTGGAAAGTACGGCATTCCGCCGCTGACAAGTCTCCGGGTCGGGGTCAAAGGTTACGGCAAAACCGGCTTCCTCATCAGGGAGCAGAGGGGCTGACAGAAGCGAATAGCGATTTTGGACCGGTTTACAGTCGAATCGGCAGGAAGAGCTCGCGCCTACGGCAATATGCAGATCCCACGCGCCGCTTTCCCCTTCTTCGTGAAAACCTCCCAGCATCCGGTTCTGCTCTGGTTTAAAATCCCACTCCCGCCAGGATCGGTTCATGCCGTTAGGCGCTAACCGATAATCCCCTGTTTCCGCAGGGATCAGCTGAGTTGCCTGATAAAAAGACAGCTGAAAACGAACCCCCTTTGGGATGTTTTCAGATGCCCGCAGCCGAAACAGCATAGATTCATCGGCCGCAGAAAGGCCGCTTTTGTAAAATCTACCTCCTATGGAATTTTATCTGTTTCACGGTGCAGCAATGCCTGCCGGACCCGTTCGCGCCTTGTCATAACGACTTCTCCCCGCTTTAAAAACTTTATCCAGGCATCCGTTTGATGCTTCATAAAAATAATGCGATTCCTGCGTTAAAGCAAGCTGGAAAATCTGATAAATCACCCTCTTGTTCGTTATTGATTGCCGAAAGCAGCCTGATTTTGATTGGGACTATTCCGGCGGGATAATTCGGGAGCACGTTGCTGGAGGGCGGCAAGGGAAATTTCAATGTCTTCCCGCACTTCATTTTTGGTATTATCTCCGGAATATGCCTCTGAAATGGGGTCTGAGCTTTTTTGTCCGGACCAAGATACTAGCCCGGAAGCAGGCGGTGCTTCTGTATTCCCCTGCGGTACACTGCCGCGCACCCTTGCAATTTGATTATTGCGAATTTCAATATTGTAGGCACTGACACCGTAATATTTTCCTTCTGTTCCTTGACGTTGGGAATTCACTGTTATACCTGCGCTCTGGGTTTTCGGAGAGAGGGCCTGATCCTGGGATTGGCGGCCAAACCCTTTTCCATTGCCGGGCCGGTCATTGTCTGCGGCCTGGCCGCCAGCGCCGTCTACGGGATCATACTGGTTATTTGTCAGCAGTTTATAAGATAAACGGCCGAAACATCAAGCCGGGCAGAGAATATCTGTCCGGCTTTTGCATGTAAAGATTAGAGCTATCAGCCCTTAGGCATTCTGAAAATGGAGCGACAGCCCGTCTCCGCACTGAAGCGATACTTCTGTACGGATCGTCCCGTCTTCTGAGCAGGAGAACGGCACATTCTGCTGGTTTACAGAAATGGCCGTCAGTTTGCCCCCATTGCCGCAAAACAGTTCCGCAAACGCAAGAGAGCCTTCCAAACAGCTGATTTTTATTCCATTGTTTTCCATTTGGATTGTTCCGTAACCAGCCGGCGCAAACCAGGGGATGCAGTGGACGCCGGGCGTCAGGGAAAAGCTCAGCCGCTTTTTCGGGCCGTCCAAGCGGAAATGGCTGAGGGAAAGCATCATCGTCCAGCTGGAAAGGGGGCGGTAATAGTAATCGCCGCATTCCTCATGGTTGAAAGTACGTCCGGCGTACCAATACCGCTTTTCGACGATACCGGCCAGCTCGCTGGCTTCTGTAAACCGGCCGTATTCCAGCAGAAGGCTGGCAAAGGCGTACTCGATCCCGCTCCAGTTGGCCAATGCCTGAACATTTTGATAGGTATAAAGCGTGGGGGCGGCGTTTGGCGGGTAGGAAGCGTTGATTAATCCGTTTTCCCCATTGAAATTCCATTTGAGGATGCTGTCCAAGGTTTGGGAAACATAGGATTCTTCCACAAAGGAGGGCAGCCCCATAAGGGTTGAATACCAAAGCCCGTCCAGCTGGTCCGACATACAGCATTCATCCCGCAAGGCTCCGTCCACCCAAAGGCTGTAATACGACCCGTTCCACAGCTTGGCAAAGCTGGCTTTTCCTTTTTCAAGCAGCCGGCTCCACTTTTGGACAAAATCGGTCTCCTCCATCTCCGCCGCCAGGCGGATCCCCGCTGTCAGCGCCCCAAGCCAGAGGGACGCGATATAGGCGGGGGCGCCCTGGAACTTCCAGGCGTCATAGGTGTTTGCCTTAGTATCGGTATCCGGCAGCCCGTCCCCGTCTGAATCCAGCAGGGCGGTATTCTCCATGGCAAGGACAACGTGGGGCCAAAGCTCAGCCAGGTACTGCCGGTCCCCGGTCCACAGATAGTCCCGGCATACCATCAATACAAACTGGGGGTTCATATCCACACGGTCAAACCCCTCGTCCACCGCACTGAAGTCGGGGGTGAAGAAATGATGGACCCGGCCGTCTTTCCGCTGGAATTTTGCGCCCATGCGCATCTGCCGCAGCTGCAATTCCGGGAACAGTGCCAGCAATCCCCATGAACCGTGGTAGGTAATGTCGGTGGTATGGAACCCGCAGCTGCCGAATCCTTCCCAAATGCCGAAGTCGCCGTTTTTGGTCCACCAGGAGCATTTGAGCAGCGTGTTCAAATGGGCAGTCCACCCCCGGGGAAACGCGGCGGGCGCGTCGGTTTCGCCCAGCAGCTGAGGAAATTCCTTTGCCTTGGGAAAGATGCTTTGATAATTTTCAGCAAGGAAGGAGCAGACTTCCCCGGAATTGGAGAACCAGTTTTCATATTGATGGCCCACCGTCTGCCCTGTGGGGCTGATATGGTGGGGAAAATACCAGCCCAGAAGGAAGGAAAGCTCTTTTGTTTCACCGGGCTGCAAAGTAACGGCGCTGCACAAGCCGCAGCCGCCCCACTCGCTGTGCTCCGGGTGATTGGGCGCGGTAAATTCCTGGTATTGGTTGGCCAGCATCTTTAAAAAGGTCCGTTTCCCTTCAATAGTTTCAACCGGGCAGGGATCCAGTTCGCACAGGCGCTTCCAGGGATTTGCGCCCCACGCCGCCTTTAACATCAGCGCCAGCCACGCTTCAATTTGACCTTCTTCCATTTTATCGATCTTATCCGGCGTGAACTCCGAAAGATCCGGAAGGCTTTCCCAGCCCAGATTAGGGAGCCTGCCTGTTTTGCGGAAATCGAACAAACAGGATTCTTCTGTGGTCCCCAATTCCCAGCCCAGGACATACGCCTTCAGATACGCTTCAAAGTCCCCGCATATGTAGCTGTGTTCACCGCCCACAGCCATGAGGCTGACGCTGCCGTTCTGCGGAAGAGCCTCCTCCGAGGCGCTGGACATGGTAATCATGGAGGCGCCGGAAAGCCGGCTGAATCGATTGACAAGCTCCCGCCGGGGGACGCCTCTGCAAACGGGGTTTTGCATCAGCCCCAGCAGGGATACGGTTACAGGGCTTTGCCCGCAGTTGGCAATGGTATAATTGATTGAGAATCCCGGCGTCCCGCTGATACGGGCGTTGTGGGGCACAAAAGGCGAAACATATTCCGCAGATACCCGGACAGGGAGGTCCGGGTCGCGGTATTCCAGCAGCGCGGCCGGAAAATTAGGCGTCCATGCAATTTCGGGAACGCACTTCATCCAGGAATACATGGCGGAACGGAAGTAGCCCAGGCGGTTGGGGCTGTCATACGACAGCTTCCGGACAATAGGCTCGCCTCCTTCTGCACAGGTCCGCAGATAAAAGCACAGCAGTTCTTCCGGAAAATCGGGAATATCCTCCAAATGATCCTGTTCAGGCGAACGGGACGCCCATTTCCCGCGGTTGAAAATACTCCAGTTATTCAAACGGCCGTCTGGGAAAATTTCCACCGTGCCCGTTCCAATCCCCCCAAGCGCCATGCCGGCAAACTCCGGGGTGCGCTGAATAATGGTGCGCATGTGATTCATAGAAACCTCCTGTAAATATGTGGGAATGCCCGCCGGCGGCTGGCATCAGGATTTTTATTTTACGTCTTCGGCAGAAAGCACAATCTGGGTTTCGCACCGGATATCCCGGGAGGACGCCCCCGCCAGAATCCGGAATTCGCCGGGCTCCACTGTCCAGCGGTAATCCAGCCCCATAAGCCGGAAGGCTTTTTCATCCAGCTCAAAATCCAGGGTTTTCTCCTCCCCGGCTTTCAGGAACACCCGCTGAAAGTCTTTCAGCAGCAGAGGAGGCGTCGCCACCGAGCTGTCCACGTCATCCACATAAATCTGCGCCACTTCCTCGCCGTCCCGATTTCCGGTGTTGCGGACGGTCACAGAAACAGATACCCGTAAGGGATCCCGGCTTATAAGCTCCGCCTTTAAGCCGCTGTAAGAGAAGCTTGTGTAGGATAATCCGTGGCCGAAGGGATACCGGGCCAGCTTGGTCCCTTCCATAAAATTCAGGTCGCCGCCAGGCAGCATGGAATAGTAGCAGGGCAGCCGGGTGCTGCTTTGGGGGAAGGATACCGGCAGCCGTCCCGCCGGGTTCAAAATCCCCAGCAGCGCCTCCGCAATGGCCTGGGCGCCGAACTCGCCGCCGAACCAGGCCGCCAGGATGGCGCCGCAGCAGCCTTCCTCTACGGAAAGGTCCACGCATTTGCCGTTTTCCAGCACCAGGACCAGGGGCTTCCCAAGCTGGGAAAGCTTTTGAATCAGTTCCCGCTGTTTCCCGGCCAATGTCAGCTCGCAGCGGTCCTTGCCTTCGCCGCTGGTAATGGTGTTGTCGCCGCCCACCATGACGATGACGTCGCATTTGGCGGCAATTTCCACCGCCTGCTCCATGCAGTCGGCGATTTCCTCCTCCCCTTTGCTGAACAGGTGGGGCTGGCCTTCTACATAATACTCCGTTTTGGGGCCTTCCGTAATGGGGCAGCCGTCGCACTGGAAAATCTGCACCCTATGGCCAACAAGCCGCTGCAATTCCTCGTAAACCGAGGGGATGGCGTACCCCACGGGAACAGCGGAATAACCGCCGATTTTCTGATGGGCGGAGGACGGCCCGATCAGGGCGATGGAGCGGACGCTTTCCCCTAAGGGGAGGACCCCGTCGTTTTTCAAAAGGGTGATAGACTGGCGGGCCGCCAAAAGGGCGATATCCCGGTTTTTCTGGCTGCGGATTTCCCCTTCCCAGGCGGTTTCATCCGTATAGGGACGCTCAAACAGTCCCAGCCGGAACTTCATCCGCAGAACCCGGCGGACAGCGTCATCCACCCGTTCCATAGGAAGCCGCCCCTCCTTGACAAGGCTTACCAAGGTTTCCTCAAAATACTGGTTGTCCAGGTCACAGCCCTGCACGTCCAGGCCGTTGCCAATGGCCAGGCAAAGGGCGTCCCGGTCGTCCCGCACCAGATGGTGCAGCCGCCGGATGCGGCCGATGCCGCCCCAGTCGGAACGGGCGTAGCCCTGGGCCCCCATTTCGTTTTTCAGGATATCGGTCAGGTACTTATGGGAACACATGACCACGTCGCTGTCGATGCTGTTGTAGCTGGCCATGACGTTGCAGGCGCCGCCCTCCCGGATACCGGCTTCAAACACCGGCAGGTAATCCCGGCGGATTTCCCGTTCTCCCGCCCGGGCCGCCGAACAGTTGGTGCCCCCTTCCGGGATGCCGTGGACACAGTAATGCTTGGGCTCGCTGGCCACCGCGTCCGGCCGGTCCAAAGCGCCGTCCTTCTGTTCGCCGGAAATAATGGCAGCCGCCATTTTGGAGGACAGGCAGGTGTCCTCCCCGAAGGTTTCCTCCGTCCGGCCCCAGCGCGGCTCCCGGGCCACGTCCAGATTGGGGGCCAGGATCTCATGCATCCCTAAAGCCCGGGTTTCCCGGCCGATGACCTCTCCCACCAGCCGCACTGTTTCCGGCGCAAAGGTTGCCCCAAGTCCCAAAGGCACCGGGAAGATGGTGCCCCGGGTCCCGCTGATGCCGTGCAGGGCTTCCCCGGTAAAAATACAAGGGATCCCCAGGCGGGTTTCTTCCACAAAATACTTTTGCAGCCGGTTCATAACCGCCGGAACCGAATAGGTGTCGTGGACAAAGCCAACCCCCCGGGAACCGAATATTTCCCGGATTTTCTGGAAATCAAAACCGCTGTCCGCTTCCACGGAGCAGTTGTGGACATCCGACGGCTTATGGGCGTATTCCACGCCCCGGGTCATATCCAGCTGGGCGGCCTTCTCCTCCAAGGTCATCCTGGAAAGAAGGTCCTCCACCCGCTCCTCGACGCTCCTGCTGCTGTCTTTGTAAATCATACTGTCTCCTCCTTATTGGGTGTATTGGAAAGGGTTTCCCTTAGGAAATCTGCTGTTAGGCATCCTCAAATGGATGGCGGATGGCAGCCTCCGGGGATGCTTTCCACCGACACGGCGCTTTCCGCTCCAAAAAGCAGCATCAGCCGCTGCCGGGCGTTGGCAGCGCCAATGCTTTGCCCCTGGAGATTCGGAAAATGCAGATTTTCCAACTAAGATATTGCGCGAAAATCTAAGCGCTGCACAACTGCCACTGGGAACATTTTGAATATGTGCTTATTTTATCGTACTATTCTTAAAAATTCAAGACAAAATGCACAACAAATCAAAAAAGCCATACTAAAAGTAAAAATAGCACCATTTACAATATATTAAAAAATTGATAAAATAATACACGTAAATACTGATAGGAAGTGATTGAATATGGATAAAATGACAAAGCGGAAGCCGTTTTATACGCAGCCAGGATTTCGCCTGTTTTTGCTGATCCTCCCGCTGCTGGCTATGGTGTTTATCTTCTCCTATATGCCCCTGTACGGCTGGATTTATGCTCTGTTTGATTACAAGCCCGGACGCCCGCTGTTTGACTGCGAGTTTGTGGGCCTTTATAACTTTACTCGAATGTTCAGCGATATTTATTATTTTGAGGACATCATCCGGGTTATGAAAAACACCCTGGGCATGAGCTTAATTGGTATGATTACCTCCCCGCTGCCGATGCTCTTTGCAGTGTTCCTTTCCGAAATCAAATGTATGCCCTTCCGGAAATCAGCGCAGACCCTGACCACCATCCCCAACTTTATCAGCTGGGTTATGGTATACTCCATCGCTTACGCCATGTTTTCCGTCAACGACGGCTTTGTCAACCGTCTCCTGATTAACATAGGCGCGGTTGAGGAAGGGATCAACTTCCTGGCCTCCAGCGAGCATATCTGGCTGAAAATGTGGCTTTGGAGCACCTGGAAGAATCTCGGCTGGAACGCCATTGTTTATATTGCGGCCATCGCGGGGATTGACCAGGAGCAGTATGAGGCTGCGGAAGTGGACGGAGCCAACCGTTTCCAGAAAATGTGGTACATTACCATCCCGGGACTGCTCCCGACATTTGTGGTTCTTCTGATTCTCTCCGTAGGAAATATGATTAACAACGGCATGGACCAGTACTTTGTATTCCAAAACGCCATGAACAAGGAACATATCGAAGTTCTGGACCTGTATGTGTATAACCAAGGCATGGTCGGCGTCAACTATTCTTATTCCACTGCCGTTAGTATACTAAAATCGTTAGTGAGCGTAATTCTCTTTATGGTTTCGAACATCATATCGAAGCTGGTTCGAGAAGAAAGCGTCTTTTAGGAGGGGATCATATGAAGAAAAAACTCACGGCGGGAGATATTGTTTTCAATATCTTTAACTACGCCTTTTTTGGGATCTTTACTTTACTCTGCTTTCTTCCTTTCTACTATCTGTTTATTAACACCATCAGTGACAATGAACTGGTTACAAAAGGAATGATCTTGTGGTACCCCAAGGGGATCCACTTCAACAACTACTTAGACGTATTAAGGCTGCGGGGCCTTGGAACCGCGCTGCTCGTTTCGGTTGCGCGAACTGTGCTGGGAACCGCCCTGACCATCATTGGCACATCCTTTTTGGGGTATGCCCTGACAAAGCAGGAGCTTTGGCACAGAAAAGTCTGGTACCGGTTTGTGGTCGTTACCATGTATTTTAACGCCGGTATTATCCCCTGGTTCATCAACATGAAGAATTTGGGGCTGACCAACAACTTCCTCGCTTACATCCTCCCGGGAACCATCTCCGCCTATTCCCTGATCCTTTTTAAAACCTATGTGGAAAGCATTCCAACTTCCTTGGAAGAATCCGCGGAATTGGATGGAGCAGGCTACCTGGTTCGCTATGCAAAGATCATCATGCCCTTGTGCAAGCCGATTCTGGCAACCCTAATCGTTTTTTCTGCGGTAGGGCATTGGAACAACTTTATGGACACCGTATTCCTGGTGACAGATTCCGAACTCTATACCCTGCAGTATGTTTTGTACCAGTATCTGAATGAAGCAAATTCCTTGGCGGATACTTTAAAGAACATGTCGGAGATGGGCGTTCAGGTGGACGCTTCCCAGCTGCTGACTCCCACCGCTGTAAAAATGACTATTTCCATGGTAGTTGTCATCCCGATTTTGTGTGTGTACCCGTTTTTCCAAAAATATTTTGTAGGCGGCATTATGATCGGCGCCGTCAAAGGTTAATCGTATGTACTGTGCTTGGCACATCTATAAGGAGGTATAAATAATGAAAAAGCGCATCTTCACATTATTGCTGGCAGGTCTGATGGCAGCGGGAATGGTTTCCTGCAACGAACAGGCAGATACCGGTTCTTCCACTGGGGGCAGTACTGAAACCACCGAAAGCTCCGCTGCGGAAGAAACGGCGGATACTGGGGAAATCACCAAGCTGCAGATGCTCAGTCTGCCGGCAAACTTCTCCGGCGTCCTGGAAGGCTGGGCCGGCGACGTTTTAGCGCAGGAAGTAGGCGTAGAAATCGAACTGCTGCCTGCCGGCGACCAAGGCGAACAGAAACTGCAGGCTATGATGGCCAGCGGCGAGCTGTGCGACCTGGTGGTATTCAAGGATACCAAACAGATTGAAAACGCCATTGCAGGCGATATGCTGCTGCCCTTGGACGACTACCAGGATCGGATGGCGGACGTATACGCCAATGTTCCGGAAGCAGTCGATTACTCCAAAGAATATTTAAGCAACGGCACAAACAGCCTGTACGCTCTGCCGCTGTCTATCAAGACCAGTCCTGAGGTTGCCGGCAATACCAATGCGGCGCCTTTGATTCGCTATGACCTGTACAAAGAAATCGGCGCGCCGGATATCAATCAAATGGAAGACCTGCTGGATATCCTGAAGCAGATGCAGGACCTGGAACCTACCAATGAAGACGGGCAAAAAGTATACGGCCTTTCCATTTGGGCTGACTGGGACCGCGCATACATGGCGACCGCTGGATTTGCCGGCAAAAACGTTGGCGTGACCATGCCCGGTGAAGGCTATCCCATTGAAATCCATAACAATGAGGACAACAAAGTTTACTCTATTACAGATGAAAACAGCTTCTACATGCGTTTCTTAAAATTCTATTATGACGCAAACCAGCTTGGCATTTTGGACCCCGACTCCATGACCCAGCGCTTTGACGACGCCGTTGATAAAACCGCTTCCGGCCGCGTGCTGATGATGTACGATGGCTGGGGCACCGGCAACTTCAGCACTGCGGAACGCGAAAATCAAAATATCGGCTTCGCCCGCGTCCCGATGGTTGGAGAAACTGCGGTACAGGATTCCCTGCAGCCGGTAGGCAAAGAGTGGAGAATCTCCGTTGGAAAATCCACAGAGCACGCAGATAAATGCGCGGACTTCCTCAATTACATTTATTCCTTTGAAGGCGCTATGACCGTTATCAACGGGCCTCGGGGCGTTATTTGGGACATCAACGAGGAAAACAAGCCTTACATTTTGGAAGAGGGCTATTCTTACTTGCTTGATCCGGAAAAAGAGCTTCCCGGCGGGATGCCTTTGAGCAAAGGGTTAGGTTTGATGAATTGCAACGCATATGTGGGCGCTGAGATTGACACAGACTATGATACCCCCCTTGGAAACGAATATTGGGAAAAACCGGATTATGCGCCGGAAGATACTGAATTAGTAAAAACCTGGCAGGCTGACTATGGCGCCAAAGACCTGCTCACCTATCTGAATCAGATCGATGCAGTTACCATTGCGCCTTTCGCCCCCACTCCTACCATGACCGATGAAATGGAATTGATCTCCTCCCGTGTCGGCGACGTTATCAAGACCATGTCCTGGCAGATGATTTATGCCAAGGACGAAGCGGAGTTCAACGCGCTGAAGGAAGAGATGATTTCTAAAGCGGAAGGGCTTGGCATCAATGATTTCCTGGAATGGTTCCAGACCGAATACGAAGCAGCTCTGGAATTTGGCAAACAGTACACCGAATAAGGCGTAAAGCATCCGGCATTATAACCTTGCAGAGCCGCCCAACAAGGGCGGTTCTGTTTTTCTATCTTTTAATGAGAGCAAAAAAATAATTCCCACAGTTTTGTGGGAATTATTTTTCAGTGTTTCCTTAACACAAACAGAGGGCTTTATTGTCCCCGTCCTGCCGCCAAACGCCGGCTGCAGCCAAATACTGGGGCAAAACTGAAACAAAAACTTAGCCGATGCACTCCGGGCATTTTTCCGAGATGACCTTCAGCGCAGGCTCATCCGCCACAACCACCACATCCGGGTGCAGCTGGAGGACCGAAGCCGGGACATGGGGGGTGATGGGGCCGCAGCAGGCTTTGTACAGGATTTCCGCCTTGCCTTCGCCGTTGGCGATGAGCAGGATTTTTTTGGATTTCATAATGGACTGGATGCCCATGGTGTACGCCTGTTTGGGCACGTCGTCAATGGAAGCGAAGAACCGGGAGTTGGACTCAATGGTCTTGGGGTCCAGGTCCACGCAGTTGGTGCCCTTTTTGAACTCGTCGGCAGGCTCGTTGAAGCCGATATGCCCGGTGAGGCCGATGCCCAAAAGCTGAATGTCCACGCCGCCCATGCTTTCAATTACCGCGTCGTAACGGGCGCACTCTTTTTCCGCGTCCGGCTCGGTGCCGTCGGGGACGTTGGTGTTCTTCATGTCAATGTTGATGTGCTTAAACAGGTTTTCCCGCATGAAATAAGCGTAGCTCTGGTCATTGTCCTTGGTCAGGCCCCGGTATTCGTCAAGATTAACGGTGCGGACTTTCGAGAAATCCAGGTCCCCGTTTTCGTAGCCTTTAATCAGCTCCGCATACAGGCCCAGAGGGGAAGAACCAGTGGCCAGCCCCAGGACGGATTCCGGGTTCAAAACCACCTGCGCCGCGATAATGTTGGCGGCTTTGCGGCTCAAATCCGCGTAATCCTTGGCTTTGATAATTTTCATCATGTCCATCAAACCCCTTTGCAGTAAATTCTATTTCCAGTATACCACGCAACGGGCCGGGTGTCCACTGTTTTCCGGCAGAAATCCGGAAAAGTAACCAAGAGATGCCCCATCCCTTAAAAATATTTGGATTTTCCACATGATTTTAATTTTTCGGAATTTTGAAAAAGCGTATTGACAAATTGAGCGGCTTATGATATTATGAAATTACGGAATTCCGATAATTTTATAATGAGGTGATTTTATGGAACGCAATTACGGATTGGAAATCGACGAATTAAAGCAGGAGCTGGCGGAAATCAAAGAGCTGCTGCAAATGACAAGCCCGCAGCCCTCTGAGCCGGAGGCCGAACACAAAAAAGTGGGGCACATTGAGAAAGTTGGAAAAATGCACCCCGACCCGGCCATTCAGTCCATCATGGACCGGCTGGAAGACACCTGCGGAGAGAGCGGCGACACCGGACGGATCACCTATTTGGGGGTATTTTCCTCCGGAAACCGGCAGTCCAACTGGATCCGCAACGGAGTCAGCGCCGACCAGCTGCTGGAACTCATTGCAAACCATACGGCGGAAAAGGTGCTGGCCTGCATCGGCAGCAGCGACCGGCTGAATATCCTGCTGGCCATTCTGAAAAAGCCCATGACCGTGGCCCAGCTGGTGGAAGAATGCGGATACAGCTCCACCGGGCAGGTTTACCACCACTTAAAACCCCTTCTGGCGGCGGACCTGATTGCGGAGGACAAGCAGGAAGGGAAAGGCGTCTATGTGATCCAGTTCCACCGGGTGCAGGGCATCCTCATGCTCCTGGCCGGCATCAGCGACATGGTAAACCCGGAATATACCAAGGGAAACTGGGAGGAAGAATCCCCGGCGGAATAATCCGACGGCCTTTGCGGAAAGGGAGGAGCGGTATGAAAAAATGTGCTGCCATTGTCCTCGCGACGCTGCTTCTTTCGGCCTGCGGGGCGGCCACCCCCGCGGATACAACAAGCGGCAGCGCCCGGGAAAACAACGCAGATTTCTCATATGAAAATGGCGCTGGCATCGTCTATTATGAGAAATAATGCTGCACTATATGATAAAAACTCCCCCGGACGTTGCTTCCGTCCGGGGGGCATTGTCATTATTTTACCAGGTACGCCAAAAAGCGGCAGCCTTCCTTGCTGACGGCAATCATGCCGTGGGGCTTGGAGGAATCGTAGTAGATAGCGTCCCCTTAGTTTAGAATTTTTTCCTTGCCGTTGACAATCACCTTCAGGGTGCCGGACAGGATGTAGTCGAACTCCTGCCCCTCATGCTGGGACATGGCGATAGGCGCATCCTGCTGGCTCTCTATGTAGGGGGCGTCCACCAAATAAGGGTCCGCCAGCTTGCCGCTGAATTTATAGGCCAGGTGCTGGTACTGGAAATTTTCCCGGCGGGATACGGACAGGCCCTGGCCTTTCCGGACCACCGAATAGGATTTCAGCTTCGGGTCGCTGCCGCTTAACAGCTCCACAATGTCCACCTTGAACTTGGCGGCGCATTTTCCCAGGAATGTGACGGAAAAATCCTGCTCGCCGGATTCATAGGCTGCATACTGCTCCGGGGTTACGTCCGTGGCCTCGGCCATTTCCTCCACGGAAAATTCCAAAATTTCCCGCAGGCCCCGCAAACGCTCTGCGATTTCTTTAATGCTTTCATTCATATTGTTTCCCTCACTTCCAGGAATTTTTTGTAAATTAATATTTAGTATATCATATTCGGAAACAAAAATCAATATCCAATTTAAAATACAGAATATGACTAATTTTCAAAATTTTGTACGGATTCCCGAAGGACTTTCAAAAAATCCGCCGCCGCTTTGGGAAGTTCCGCCCCGGCCGGGCGGATTAAAACTTCCTGGTTCACCACGTCCGACAGCCCGCAGGGCCGCAAAACTAACCGGTTGCGGGAGAGGATTTCCTGGGGGACAGGGGCCGCCCAAAGGAAGCTTCCGGGAATATGCCGCAGCAGGTCGTATTGGCTGCCCCGGTCATAGACCGTAATCCGTTTAAGGTGCGCTTCCAGCCCGGCCCCCCGCCGGATCTGGCTGAAGGACAAGGACGGCGCCGGGTAATCCCCGTGGACAATCTCCGTATAACCGGCCAGCATAGGGTAGCGGATTTCCGGCAGCTGGGCTAAGGGATGGTCCTCGGCCATCATCAGCTGCATCCGGAACTCTCTCAGTATTTCACTTTCCAGACCCGACTGCTCCAAAAGCTTCTGGAAGTACCCCTGCTGGCTGGCCTGGTACCGGATGACCCCCAGGTCCATTTCCCCGCCGGAAACCAAATGTACCGCGTTGATGGCCCCGGTTTCCTGAAAATGGATGTCAATGCGCTCCAAATCCGGGCGGCTGTTCAAATACGCCGCAAAGACCATAGAGGAGCTGGCCGACCGGGGCATGGCAACGCTCAGCTCCAGGGCGTTTTCGTTCCGGGGCTTATAGAGGGATTCCAGCTCGTCGATTTGGGAGAGAATCCCCTGAGCATAGCCCAAAAATTCCTTTCCCTTGGCGGTGGGCACCACCCCCTTGGCTGTCCGGCGGAAAATGGTAATGCCGATTTCCTTTTCCAGTTCCTTAATGGCCTTGCTCAAATTTGGCTGGCCCATATAAAGGTTCTGGGCGGCCTTGGTAATGGACTGGACCCGCCCCACTTCCACCACATATTTCAGATACGAAGTATTCATCGCCGCCTCCTGACCCCCAGATTACGCCCGTTCCCAAATGACCACATGAACCGTGTCTCCCGGCTGCTTCCCGATTTTTGCCCGGATATCCTTGCGCACCCCGATGATGTGGCAGGGCGTTTTCATCCGCACCAGGCTCCCCTCATAAGGGACCCCGTCAAAAAGGGCGTGAACCTTTACCCGGCCCTTGCCGAACTCCTTCCGGACGTCAAAAGGGAACTCCACATAGGCGGCGTCCATATCGTCCACCCGGCGGAGAAGGGCGTCAAATTCATAGCGGCGGGCGTTCATAACCGGCTCCTTTCAGCCATGTATTTTTTTATATATCTACTATATCAATTATACATTACCCAAAGAGGAATTTCAATGTTAAAATAATATCAAAGGGACGGATTCTGAAAAACTTTCGTGAATTTTGTTCCAAAAATATCAATGTATCACCCTGCTGCATCAAAGGAGATTGTGGATTATGCGTTTTACGTTACCCAGAGATTTGTACCACGGCAAAGGCTCTTTGGAAGCCCTGAAAACATTTGAAGGCAAGAGAGCCATGATCTGCGTCGGCGGCGGCTCCATGAAGAGATTCGGCTTCTTAGACAAGGCTATTTCTTACCTGAAAGAAGCCGGCATGGAAGTGGAGCTGTTTGAAGGCATCGAGCCGGACCCTTCCGTTGAAACCGTTATGAAAGGCGCCGAGGCCATGCAGAAATTCCAGCCCGACTGGATCATCGCCATGGGCGGCGGCTCCCCCATCGACGCTGCCAAAGCCATGTGGATTAAATATGAGCACCCTGAAGTGACCTTCGAGGATATGTGCAAAGTCTTCGGCCTGCCGAAGCTCCGGAACAAAGCCCATTTCTGCGCCATTTCCTCCACCTCCGGCACCGCCACCGAAGTAACTGCCTTCTCCATCATCACCGACTACCACAAGGGCATTAAATACCCCATCGCGGACTTTGAAATCACCCCCGACGTGGCCATCGTCGACCCTGACCTGGCGGAAACCATGCCCAAGAAGCTGGTTGCCCACACCGGCATGGACGCCATGACCCACGCCATCGAAGCTTATGTTTCCACCGCCAACTGCGCTTATACCGACCCGCTGGCTATTTTCGCCATTAAATCCATCCAGAACGATCTGGTAGATTCCTACAACGGCGACATGGCCAAACGCGACGCCATGCACGACGCCCAGTGCCTGGCCGGTATGGCCTTCTCCAACGCCCTGCTGGGCATCGTTCACTCCATGGCCCACAAGACCGGCGCTGCTTTCGCTGATTACGGCGCGCACATCATCCACGGCGCTGCCAACGCTATGTATCTGCCCAAGGTTATCGCTTTCAACGCCAAAGACGAAACCGCTAAGAAACGCTACGGCGTCATTGCGGACTACATGGGCCTGGGCGGCGAGAACGACGACGAAAAGGTTTCCCTCCTCATCGACTTCCTCCGCGGCATGAACGACAAGCTGAACATCCCCCACTGCATCAAGAACTACGGCGCGGACAGCTACCCCACCGAGCAGGGCTTCGTTCCCGAGAACGTGTTCCTGGAAAGACTGCCTGAAATCGCCAAGAACGCCATCGGCGACGCCTGCACCGGCTCCAACCCCCGGATTCCCACCCAGGAAGAGATGGAGAAGCTGCTGAAAGCCTGCTACTACGACACCGAAGTCGATTTCTAAAGCCATCCTTTTCCTCTGGGCGGACCCGGCAACAAGGGTTCGCCCATTTTATTTGTGGCAGGGAGGCCCCGCCGCCGTTTTCCGAAATGTTTCGTCAGAATTGTAGGGGACGGGAAATACCCGCATTTGTAGGGGCGGCCATCGGCCGCCCGCGAATTACCGGCCCATTTCGGGGGCGGTTCCCGGACATTTTGTAGGGGCCGTCGTGAATTTATTCACGACGAATTCTTTGTCTAACGTTCCTGGAAATCCACCGGTTCCAGCAATTCCCGGTATAACTGAATGCCGATTCTGGCCACCATTTCCAAATCGTTGCAATAAAAGGCAAAATCCTGCCGGGTAATGGAATTGACGTAATCCATTAAAACGGGACGCGCCTCTTGCGGAATCAGGACCAAAAGCTGCGCGTACAGTTCCTCGGATTTTTCATAGGCTTCCTGACTTTCCTGCTGGCCGTCTGTGTTTTCCCACCCAATATACGCAAAAAGAAAGGGCAAAATCCTTTTCATGTCCATCACCTCCCTTTCATTTTAGCATCGTTTATTGAAAAACTGGCATTTTAGAACATTTTGCTCTAAGAAATCCCCGGATTTTCCAAAAAACCGCAGATTGTGTAATCTCTCCAAATATATTATAATGAAATAGACTCATAAAAGAATTTTCTGTTTGGAAAGGAGCTCGTTTCCATGTTTAAAATCGTGAAAAAAGAGCACCTCAATCCCACCGTTGCCAAAATGGTGATTGAGGCGCCTTTGATCGCCAAAAAGGCCGAACCCGGCCAGTTCATTATCTTCCGGGCCAAGGAAGATTCTGAACGCATCCCCCTGACTGTGGCGGACTACGACCGGGAAGCCGGCACCGTCACCATCATTTACCAGATCGTGGGCGCCGGCACCATGGAGCTGGACACCCTGGAAGAAGGCGACTGCCTCCACGATTTCGTCGGCCCTCTGGGCACCCCCAGCCATGTGGAAGGCTTAAAAAAAGTGGCCGTAGTGGGCGGCGGCGTTGGCTGCGCCATTGCGTACCCCATCGCCAAGAAGCTTCACGAACTGGGCGCGGTGGTCCATTCCGTGGTCGGTTTCCGCAGCAAAGACCTGGTGATCTTAGAGGATGAATTCAACGCTGTTTCCGACAAGGTCTGCATGATGACCGACGACGGCAGCTACGGCGAAAAAGGGGTAGTCACCGTCGCCCTGGAAAAGCTCATCAACGACGGCAACCAGTACGACGAAGTCATCGCCATCGGCCCGCTGATTATGATGAAATTCGTCTGCCAGCTGACTAAGAAATACAACATCAAGACTGTGGTTTCCATGAACCCCATTATGATCGACGGCACCGGCATGTGCGGCGGCTGCCGCCTGACTGTCGGCGGCGAAACCAAGTTCGCCTGCGTGGACGGCCCCGACTTCGACGGCCATCTGGTGGACTTCGATGAAGCCATGCACCGCGGCACCATGTACAAGGATTTTGAACAGCACGCCCGGGAAGCCGAGTGCAACCTGCTCAAGAAGGAGGTTAAATAACCATGGCCATTCAGCGCAATATGGACCCGAAAAAATGCCCCATGCCTTCCCAGGACCCCAACGTCCGCAACAAAAACTTTGAGGAAGTGGCTCTGGGCTACACCTATGAAATGGCGGTCAACGAAGCCCGCCGCTGCTTAAACTGCAAAAACAAACCCTGCGTTTCCGCCTGCCCCGTTGCTATCGACATTCCCGCTTTCATCGAGCGCGTGGCCAACGAGGACATGGAAGGCGCTTTTGAAATCATCCACCGTTCCAGCTCCCTGCCCGCTGTCTGCGGCCGCGTCTGCCCCCAGGAAACCCAGTGCGAGGGCAAATGCGTCCGGGGCATCAAGGGCGAGCCGGTGGGCATCGGCCGTCTGGAGCGTTTTGTGGCCGACTGGCACCGGGAGCATTCCACCGAGGCCCCCAAAATGCCGGAGCAGAACGGCCATAAGGTGGCTATCATCGGCGCAGGCCCCTCCGGCCTTACCGCCGCAGGAGATTTGGCCAAAATGGGCTACAAGGTCACCATTTTCGAGGCGCTGCATCTGGCGGGCGGCGTGCTGGTTTACGGCATCCCCGAATTCCGTCTGCCCAAGGTCATTGTCCAGAAGGAAATCGACAACCTGAAAGCCATCGGCGTGGACATTGAAACCAACATGGTCATCGGCAAGGTGCTGACCATTGACGAGCTGTTTGAAATGGGCTACGAGGCCGTGTTCATCGGCTCCGGCGCGGGCCTGCCCCGGTTTATGAACATCCCCGGCGAAAGCCTCAAAGGCGTTTACTCCGCCAACGAGTACCTGACCCGCATCAACCTGATGAAGGCTTATAAGCCCGATTCCCACACCCCCATTAAGCATTCCAAAAACGTGGCGGTTGTGGGCGGCGGCAACGTGGCCATGGACGCGGCCCGCTGCGCCAAGCGCCTGGGTGCGGAAAATGTGTACATCGTTTACCGCCGGGGCATGGAGGAGCTTCCCGCCCGTAAAGAGGAAGTGGAGCACGCCATGGAGGAAGGCATCATCTTTAAGACCCTGACCAATCCCGTGGAAGTCCTGGGGGACGAAGACGGCATGGTCCGGGGCATGAAGTGCGTGGAGATGGAGCTGGGCGAGCCGGACGCTTCCGGACGCCGCCGCCCCATTGTCAAGGAAGGCAGCGAGTTTGAGCTTCCCTGCGACACCATGATTATGTCCATCGGCACCAGCCCCAACCCCCTGATCCGGTCCACCACCCCCGGCCTGGACACCAACAAGCACGGCTGCATCATCACCGAAGAAGAAACCGGCCTCACCTCCCGGGAAGGCGTTTACGCCGGCGGCGACGCGGTAACGGGCGCTGCTACGGTAATCCTGGCCATGGGCGCCGGCAAGCAGGCTGCCAAAGCCATTGACGAGTACATCAAAAACAAATAGCGGCGAGCCGCCGCGGGCAATTCGACGCGGCCGTGGTAATCCTATCCGACTGCTGGACGGCTCGATAAACTCGCCGTATGGGCACGGTTCCATTTCTATTGTTTTGTAGAGACGGCGAGCCGCCGCGGGCAATTCGACGCGGCTGTGGTAATCCTATCCAACCGCTGGAACGGCGCGACAAGCTGCGCCGTTTCGGGCATGTTTCATCTCCTGTTGTTTTTACCCCTAAAATGTAGGGGCGGCGTCCTCGACGCCCCTCAACGGCAGACAGGCCGGTTATTAGGGCGGCTGTTATCCATTGGATAACGGCCGCCCTTTTTCTGAAAAAATTTTTGCGGATTCCTGTAAGATTCCCGCGTTTTCCGCGTCCTATAAAAGCAAGGGAGGTGATAAGGTGGACCGGCAAGAGTTTGAAGGGATTTATCAAGCCTATTTTCAGGATGTTTACCGGTACATCCTGAAGCTCTCCGGCAGCCCCGATATTGCCGGGGAAATCGCCAGCGACGCCTTTCTGAAGGCTATGGACGGGATTTCCAAATTCCGGAGTGATTGCGAATTGCGGGTCTGGCTCTGCCAAATCGCCAAAAACTGCTATTATTCCCACCTGCGGGCCCAGCGGAACACCGTCCCCCTGGAAGATGCGGAAAAACAATCCGGCGGCCTTTCCCCGGAGGAATTCCTGGACGAACGGGAAAATTCCAGCCGGGCTTACGCCGCCCTGCACCGCCTGCCGGAGCCTTACAAGGAGGTTTTCCTGCTGCGGGCTTTGGGGGAGCTGAGTTTCCGGCAAATCGGGAACCTGTTCGGCAAAACGGAAAACTGGGCCTGCGTCACCTATCACCGGGCGCGGGCCAAGGTAAAAGCGGAAATGGAGGAATCGGAATGAAAGTACCCTGCGGCGTCATCCGGGATTTGCTGCCCTTATACGCGGAAAATCTGGCGGGAGAGGAGTCTAAGAAGCTGGTGGAAGAGCACCTGTCGGAATGCGAGCCTTGCCAGCAAGAATTGGAAAAACTGAAAGGCGGCCCCATCCAGCCTGTGGAAAAGCTGCCTTTCCAAAGGGTGGAGAAAAGCTTAAAAAAGCAGCGGCTCAAGCTGGCTGCGCTGATTTTATGCGCTACGGCGGCGGTTTTGCTGACGGTATTCAACTTTTTGACCATGCCCCAATACCTGCCTTTAGAGGATTCTGGTGTAAAAATCACAGAATATGAGGATGGAACGATTTCCGTTTCCTTAGGCGGTCTTATGACAGCGCACAGTGTAGAAACTCATGAGGACGACCAAGGAGGACAGATCCTGGACATTTACACCTGGCGGACGGATATGGACGCTTTGACCGGGTCGGGGCAGGCGGCGGCCTATTTTTCCCTGGATGATATTTCCGCTGTTTATTACTGCGTCCCGGGGGAAGAAAACCAGCTGATCTGGGCCAAAGACGGCTGGGAGCCGGAAGGCGGCGTAGCCACTCTGCCAAGGCTTACCCTCAATGCTTACCTGCTGATTGCAGGCGGGGCCGCTCTTCTGCTGGGGATTTGCTGGCTCGTATTCCGGAAAACCAAGGCGGGGCCGGTAATGCTTTCCATATTCTTCCTGCCGGTGAGCTATATAGCCGCCCATTTCCTCATCAAAGGGCCAAACGGCGCCACCTGCACCCTTCTCCGGGACTTTCTGTTTATCATCCTCACCGGCCTGGCCCTTTACGGGGCCTGTCTGGGCCTCCTCTCCATGGCCCGGGAAAAGCTCAGAAAGTAGGCCGCCGGCAATTCCGTTGACAACCTTTTTCGGATATTATAAAATAGTAGTATCTGAAAAAGGAAAGGAAGAACCGCCATGGAAAAATCCAAGGTTTATTTTTGCGATATGCGGGCCAAGCCCGGCATGAGCCTGTTAGATAAGCTGAAAAAGCTCATGAACGCCGCCGGCATCGGCGAAATCGATATGGAAAAGAAATTCGTCGCCATTAAAATCCACTTCGGCGAACCCGGGAACCTCTCCTACCTGCGGCCCAACTTCGCCAAGGCCGTGGCGGAGGTGGTAAAAGCCCGGGGCGGGATGCCCTTCCTCACTGACTGCAACACCTTGTATGTGGGCCGGCGCAAAAACGCCCTGGACCACCTGGAGGCGGCCTGGGAAAACGGCTTTACGCCCCTCTCCTGCGGATGCCCGGTGATTATTGCCGACGGCTTAAAAGGCACCGACGAGGTCCTCGTCCCGGTAGAGGGCGGCGAATATGTGAAGGAAGCTAAAATCGGCCGGGCCGTCATGGACGCGGACGTAATTATTTCCTTAAACCATTTCAAGGGCCACGAGGCCACCGGCTTCGGCGGGGCTTTGAAGAATTTGGGCATGGGCTGCGGCTCCCGGGCCGGGAAAATGGAGCAGCACAATTCCGGCAAGCCGGACGTGGACAAGGAAACCTGCCGGGGATGCCGGGTCTGCGCCAAAAACTGCGCCCACGACGCCATCTCCTTTGACGAAAACCGCAAAGCCTCCATTGACCACAGCAAATGCGTGGGCTGCGGCCGGTGCCTGGGAGCCTGCAATTTCGACGCCATTCACAATGAAAATTCTTCCGCCAACGACGAGTTAAACTGCAAAATTGCAGAGTATTCCAAAGCGGTGGTCCAGGGGCGGCCCCAGTTCCACATCAACATTGTCATGGACGTTTCCCCCTACTGCGACTGCCACGCGGAAAACGACCTGCCCATTATCCCGGATGTGGGGATGTTTGCCTCCATGGACCCGGTGGCGGTAGACATGGCCTGCGCCGACGCCTGCAACGCCATGCCGGTCCAGGCGGGCAGCAAGCTGGCCGATGAGCTGGCCGCCCACGGCGACTGCCACCACGACCACTTCACCAACACCTTCCCCGTCACCAACTGGCGCTCCGGCATCGACCACGCCGTGAAAATCGGCCTGGGCAGCAAGGAGTATGAGCTGATTACCGTAAAATAATCAGGATTCTTTCTGCGCCCCGGCATCCCCGGGGCGCAGTTTTTTAGAAGCGGAGGGGATTTTATTGGAGCATAAACAGGGAAAATGGGCCGGTCAGATTCTGGACGCCCGGAATCCTGACGGACTGTGGGGAAATTTTCACACCCTGAGCCGTCCGGTCAGCGGAAAGGCAATTACAACGGAACAGGCTATCCGCCGTCTGCGGGTTCTGGGATTCACCAAAGAGGATGAACCCATCCGGACTGTCCTGGAACGGATGTGTCTTTGTGTAAGCGGCCGGGAGAAAATTGACGGCTATTCTGAGAAAACCCATGATTGGCCTTTGTTTGAAAAGCTCATGCTTTCCGCCTGGATCCGGCTTTTTGACCCAAACAATGAAATTGCCCTGAGAGTCGCCAGACAATGGGCGTTTCTGGCGGAACAAGCCTTTCAAAGCGGAAAGTATCGCCGTGAAGACGATGAAGCGGCCTTTCGTTCCCTTTTTGGAAGGAACCCCAAAAGCGCGTTTGAAAGAGGCTTTGGAATGTTTTACCATGCGGCGCTGCTGCAAGGCGTGGTAAAACCGGAAACGGAAAGTCTGCTGCTGGACTACTATCTGGAAAAGCCGGACGGAATTTTCTACATTTACAGCGGACCGCTGAAAGAAGTTCCGGAAAATTTTGCTTCCCGGAAAACAGTGGATTACCTGGCGGCCATAGAGCTTTTGGCCCATTACCGCCAGGCCAAAGAAAAGCTACGCTTTGTGACCCGGTGGCTGTTATCCAACCGGAAGGAATCCGGCCAGTGGGATTTGGGCCCCGGCGCTAAGGACGGGATTTATTTTCCTTTGTCGGATTCCTGGCGAAAACCGGAACTGCGAATGGCCGACTGCACCGAAAGGATTCAAGGCATTTTGCAAAAGATCGAATCCTGACCCTCCCGCACAATCCCTCTTTCCTGAAAAAACACTCCTAAAATCCCCCTTTCCCGCATAAACTGGATTGAAAGAACCAGGAAAGGTGTGGATAGGCTGTGAAATGGCTGGACTATATGGAAAAAGACCCGGCGGACGAGGAAGCCGCCTCCTCCGGCTATGCGGGATTGAGCCAAAAAGAAGCCGACCGGCGGCTTTCGGAGCATGGAAAAAACACCTTGCAGGAAACGAAAAAAATCCGGCCCTTCGCCATTTTTGTCTGCCAGTTTAAGGATTTCCTGACTATGGTGCTGTTGGCCTGCACCGCCGTCACCCTGTTTTTAGGGGATTACATGGAGGCTTTGACCATCGGCGTCATTGTCCTCTGCAACGGGCTCATGGGCTTTTTCCAGGAATTCCGGACGGAACGGACCTTAGAGGCCCTGCGGAAAATGGCCGCCCCCAAAGCCCGGGTTTACCGGGACGGGATTTTGACGGAAATCCCCGGGGAGGAGCTGGTTCCCGGGGACATTGTTTCCTTAGACACCGGCGACCGGGTCCCGGCGGACATTTGCCTTTTGGAAGCCGCCGCCCTTTCCGCCGACGAGTCCATCCTCACCGGCGAATCGGTTCCGGTTTCCAAAAAGGCCGCGCCAACCGATGAAATCCCGGAAAACGCCCTCCACCAGCCGGAGTTGGTCTATATGGGAACCATCCTCACCGCCGGGCGGGGCGTCGGCCGGGTCATTGCCACCGGCATGGGCACCCAGATGGGCAAAATCGCCGGGATGATCGGCGAAATTGAGGAGGAGCAGACCCCCCTTCAGAAAAAGCTGGACCAGCTGGGGAAATATATCGCCATCGGCTGTCTGATTATCTGCGCCATTGTGGCCGGGGCGGGGATCCTGCGGGGGGAACCCCTTTTGGATATGCTGCTGACTGGGGTGAGCCTGGCGGTGGCGGCGGTGCCGGAGGGGCTGCCCGCCATTGTCACCATCTCTTTGGCATTGGCCGTGGGCCGGATGGTGAAGCAGCGTTCCTTAATCCGGCGGCTCCACGCCGTGGAAACTTTGGGCTGCACCGACGTCATCTGTTCGGATAAAACCGGGACCCTCACCGAAAACAAAATGACGGTCCAGGAAATCTGGTGCGGCGGCGAACGCTTAACTGTCAGCGGCGCCGGGTACCAGAAATCCGGGGATTTCAAAACCGAAGAAGGCCGCTTTGCCGACCCAGCCCGGTTTTCCCCGGCCAGGCGGCTTTTGGAAATCGGGGCGCTCTGCAATAACGCCTCCCTGGAAGCGTCCCCCAAAAGCCGGAGCGAGGGGGAATTTGTCCCTGTGGGCGATCCTACGGAAATCGCCCTGCTGGTTGCCGGGGCAAAAGCCTCCCTCACCGCCAAAAGCCTTGCCGGGGAATACCGGCGGGTTTTGGAAATCCCCTTTGACAGCCGGAGCAAGCAGATGTCGGTGGTGGTGGAAGGGAAAGACGGCGGGAAACTTTTGCTTGTCAAAGGCGGCTACGACGTTCTGCTGGACCGGTGCGCCGCCGTTCAGACAGAGGAGGGGACCGTTCCCTTAACCGGCGCCTTCCGCAGGCGCATTGACGCGGAAAACCAGCGGATGGCCGGGAAGGCCCTGCGGGTGCTGGGCTTTGCCTGGAAAGCGTTGCCCTCCGGCGCCCCCATCCTGGCGGAATCCCTGGCCAGGGAACGGGGCCTGATTTTTTCGGGCCTGGCGGGGATGATGGACCCGCCCCGAAAAGAAGCCAAGGAAGCCGTTTCTTTAAGCCGGAAAGCCGGCGTTAAAACTGTCATGATCACCGGCGACCACAAATTAACCGCCTGCGCCGTTGCTCGGGAACTAGGCATCTGGCACGAAGGCGACCGGGTTCTGGCCGGAGAAGAGCTTTCGGCCATGACGGAGGAGCAGTTAAGCGGCGTTATTGAGGAAACCACCGTCTTTGCCCGGGTCAGCCCCAGCGACAAGCTGAAAATTGTCCGGGCCTTCCGGCGGCGGGGCCACATCACCGCCATGACCGGCGACGGGGTCAACGACGCGCCCGCCGTGAAGGAGGCGGACATTGGGGTATCCATGGGCATCTCCGGCACGGATGTGACCAAGGAGGCTGATTTTGATGGACGACAACTTCGCCACCCTGGTTTCGGCGGTGAAGGAAGGCCGGGTGATTTACCAGAACATCCGCAAATTCATCCGGTATTTGCTGTCCTGCAACATCGGCGAGGTGCTGACCATGTTTTTGGGCATCCTTATGGGCCTGCCGGTGGTGCTTCTGCCCATCCATATCCTCCTTATCAACCTGGTGACCGACGGGCTGCCCGCCATCGCCTTGGGATTGGATCCTGCTGAAAAGGATGTGATGAAGCGCCCGCCCCGCCGGGCCTCCGACGGGATTTTTGCCGGGGGGCTTCTCACCACCATTTTGTTCCGGGGAGCCTTAATCGGCCTCACCACTCTGGCGGTATTCCTGCATTTTTACCAGACCGGGGACCTGGCCCTGGCCCGGACCGGGGCGTTTTTAGCCCTGGTATTCGCCCAGCTCATCCATGTGTTTGAATGCCGGAGCGAGGAAAAGACCATCTTCGGCATCAATCCCTTCCGCAATGTGAAACTGATTTTCGCCGTGCTGATTTCCGCGTCCATCGCCCTGGCCGCCGTCTTTTTCCCGCCGGCCCGGGTGATTTTCCGCACCGTACCCTTAAACGGGGAGCAATTGCTGGCAGTGGCGGGGTATTTGGCCGCCGCGCCCATCCTGTCCGCCATTTTACAGAAAATCTTCCGGCATTCGGGTGGGAATAAATCCAAATAGACCCTGCAAATGTTCAAAAATATGAAAGGGCGGATGCAAGCAAACATCCGCCCGTTTTTCAAAAAATAATTATTACACGTCAAACTGGACCAGCTGGCCGGGTTTCCCTTCTGCGGTAAAGGCCTTCCCTTCCCATTCCAGGTTTGCCCTGGGTTCAAAGCCCATAATGACGGACAGGCTTTCCAGCTTGCCGTCCTTCCAGGAAACATTCACCGTGTGCCCGCCGGGGATTTTCACGCCCTTTAAATGGCCGGTTCCCCATTCCGCCGGGATTCCCCGCAGCAGGTGGGCGGTATCGTCGTAGAAGCTCACAACTGCCTCAAGGCCGGCTGCCACCGCCCCCAAGTTGCCGTCAATCTGGAAAATGCGGGGCGGGTGCAGATCCAGAAGGCTCACGGTGGCAAAGTCCTTAATCAGGGCCGTATAATGCTGGTAAAACTCCTCCTTGTTCCCCAGTCTGGCCCACAGGCAGGATACCCAGGCCCGGCTCCAGCCCGTGTGGCCGCCGCCGTGGGACAGGCGGTACTGTAAGGAGCGGATTCCCGCCGCGTACTGCTCCGGCCGGGTGCTGGGGGTAAACAGGTCGGAAGGGTACAGCCCGTAAAGGTGGGACAGGTGCCGGTGGCCCGGCTCCCGTTCGGTGTATTCCTTCTGCCACTCCATGAGCCGGCCGTCGGAACCGATGGCAAAGGGCGGCAGGTTGTCCCGCAGCTCTTTCCAGCGGGAGACCTTTTCCCCGTCCACGCCTAAAATCTCCGCGGAACGGATGGCGTAGGTCAGGGCGTCGCAGCACAGCTGGACGTCCATGGCCGCAGACTGGTCAATGAGCACCGGGAAACAGCCGATTTCCGGGATTGCGTTCTCCGGGGACTGGCTGGGCAGGATCTGGTAAACGCCGTTTTCATCCTTTTGCAGGTAATCCTCGTAAAATTCCGCCACAGCGGCAAAAAACTCGTAAGCTTCGTTTTTCAGGTATTCTTTGTCGCCGGAATACCGGTAATGATCCCAAAGGTGCCGGGCAATCCAGGGCGCCGCCCCGATCCAGGCCGCCCAGCCGTAGGATTCCGGAGTGGAAATCCCCCAGGCGTCCGTCTGAATGGGCAGGAAAATCCCCCGGCAGCCGTAGAGCTTCTTGGCCGCTTCCCTGCCGGAATCCAGGAAACTGCGGACATACCGGATCAAAGCCTTGGCGCACTCCGGCATCCCGGCAGGCTCGGCCATCCAGTAGCTCATCTGAAGGTTGATATCAAAGTGGTAATCACAGTTCCAGGGAGGCGTCAGGCTGTCGTTCCATTTCCCCTGCAAATTGGCGGGCAATTCCCCGCAGATGGAGGAAGAAACCAGCAGATACCGGCCAAAATCAAAATAAAGCGCCGAAATACCGTTATCAATCTCTCCCTCTTTGACCCGGCGGAGACGCTCATCCGTAGGCAGAGAGGAACATTTCTCGTCTCCCTCCAAGACAAAATCCAGCCGGCCCATGACGTCTGAAAACCGGTCAATGTGCCGGGCTTTTGCCTGTTCGTACTGGGCGGCGTCCAAATCGTAGGCCGCCAGCTCCTGCTCCAGATCTTTTTGGGAAGTGGCCATATTGATAACAAGCTGAATATATTTTGCGTTTTGTACGGAAAGCTTTTCCCCCTGCACTGCTACTTCCCCATCGGTGCAGATCTTGGCCTGGGCCGCAAACTGGATGCCGCCGGAAATTTTCCCATCCAGCCAGAGCAGAGTTTCTTTTGCTGCAACGGAAACCTCCGTGCCCTCCTCAGCTTCCCGGCTGATGAAAAGAGTCCCGGAGAAGGGCGTCTCGCTTTCCCACCGGGCGGACAGGCATTGACCTACGCAGTCGGCAAAAAACTCGCCGTTTACCAATGCGCCGCCGCTTTTATGGCAGACTTTGGCCACGCCGGTGCGGATGTCCAGTTCCCGGCTCACAAAGCTGTTTTCCCCCGCCAGCTGGAAATCCAGCTCCCCGGCGGGCTGGTAATCGTCCACCCGCCCCGGTATGCCGGAAATGCCGCCTTTCCCTCCAAAAAAGCTGTTGGCAAGGGCGGTGGCTACAAAATGCTCCCCATTCCGGATAGCTTCCCGGACTAAGGGCAGGCCCTCCGCCGACTGCCGCACCTTCCGGCCTTTGTTGCGGCCGGTCCACAGCCATTCATGGTTCAAGGTCAGCCGGTCCAGATTGTCTCCCCAGACCATGGCGGCCAGCCGCCCGTTGCCTATGGGCAGGCCCTCCATCCATTCCTTGGGCGGTGTTTGGTAAACTAGCTTCTGCATGGAAATTCCCCCTGTAAAACGTTTCAGTTTTCTTCATTGTAGCATGGTTTCCCGGAAAAATCCAGAGGGATTTTTCGTTGATTCCTTTCAAATTATACATTTTGTAATTACAAAAGGAGGATTTTTCCGAAATATGCAACAAAAGGTCAGAGGTTCGACACTGTATCATTGGATTGCAATTCCGTGCTCATTGAGACAAGGATAAAAGAAAGGCAGGAGTCCCCTCATGATACGGGATAAAAAGGAGCTGCGCCATTATTTGGAGCAGGACCGGTTGGCTTTGCGGATTGCCGGGAAAAAGCGTCCGCAGCTGTTTGGAGATGAGATTTGGAAATTTACTATCGCTCTGCGGAAATGGGAGTATTATTCCGCCCGGGGCGGCGTTTGGCTGGTCCCGGCGCTGTACTACCGGTTCCGGGCCCACAATCTGGGGCTGAAATGCGGCGAGTTCACCATTCCCCGGGGCGTCTTTGGGCCGGGGCTGTCCATCGCCCATCCCGGCAGCGTCACAGTAAACCACATCGCCCGGGTTGGGAAAAACTGCCGCATCCATGAAGGGGTCTGCATTGGCGCCACCAGCGGCAGCGCCCAGGCGGCTTCAATCGGGGACAATGTATTTATCGGCAGCGGCGCAAAGATTATCGGCCCGGTCACTATCGCCAGCGACGTGGCCATTGGAGCGGGGGCCGTGGTGATCCGCTCCATTACGGAACCCGGAACCACCTGGGCGGGAGTCCCGGCCCGGAAGGTTTCCGACCGGAATTCTCTCAAAAATTTAAGCCCTTACCTGAACCTGAAACCCTAACCCCTTATTTTCCCAAAAGCAGCCGGGAAAGCTCCTCCGGCGCGGACACAGCGGCCGCCGCACCGGCCTTTTCCAGCTCCTCCCGGCTGCCGTAGCCCCACAAAACGCCGATGCAGGGGATGGAGAATTCCGCCGCGCCCAGCACGTCAAATTTCCGGTCGCCGATCATCACGGCCTTGGCCGGGTCAATGCCGCTTTGTTCCAGCAGGTACTGAAGGACCGCGTGTTTTTCAGCCCGCTTTCCCTCCAAATTGCTGCCGGCAACTTGGGAAAACGGCTCCAGAATGGAAAAGTGGTCCAAAATTTTCCGGCAGAAAACCTCCGGCTTGGAGCTGGCCAGGAAATTCTGTTTCCCGGCAGCCTGAATCTGCCGGAGCAGTTCCGGAATGCCGGGATACACCCGGTTTTCAAACATCCCGGTTTTGGAAAAATATTCCCGGTAATACCGGATGGCTTCTTCGCACTGTTTTGGGGAAAAGCCGAATTTTCCGGCAAAAGAGCCGGCTAAAGGCGGGCCGATAAAGTCCAGAAGCTCCTCCCGGGAGGCGGACAGCCCGAAATGCCTGAGCGCCGCCTGCACCGAACGGGTGATGCCGTCGGCAGGGTCGGTGAGAGTGCCGTCCAGATCCCATATGATAAACGCCTTTTCAGAAAAATCCATAAGATGCTCCTTTCCCTGGGGTTATCTTTATCATACCATAACTTGGGGCCATACCGCTAGGTTTTTCCCAAAGAAACCTTCCGTTTCAGAAAAAATTGTGGTACAATAAGGGCAGAAAGGAAGGATTAGTTATGAGCGAATCTGTTTTGCAGAAATTTCTCCGCTATGCGGCGGTAGATACCGAGTCCGACCCCCATTCCGGGGCGCACCCCAGCACCCCCGGCCAGCTGGTTTTGGGGAAAATGGTGAAAGAGGAGCTGGAAGCTTTCGGCCTTGCCGACGCCCGGCAGGATGAGTTCGGCTATGTTTACGCCTCCATCCCGGCCACTCCCGGCAAAGAAAACTGCCCGGCCCTGGGTTTTATCGCCCATCTGGACACCTCCTGCGCCGTTTCCGGCAAGGACGTGCATCCAATCATTACAGAAAATTATGACGGCGGCGATATTGTACTGAACTCTGTGGAAAACCTGGTCCTGTCCCCGAAAAAATTCCCCAGCCTGCTGGAATATGTGGGGAAAACTATTGTTTCCACCGACGGCTCCACCCTTTTGGGCGGCGACGACAAGGCCGGTGTGGCCGGAATTATGGGCTTTGTGGAGTACCTGACGTCCCACCCGGAAATCCCCCACGGAAAAATCTGCATCGGCTTCACCCCGGACGAGGAAATCGGGGAAGGGGCCGACCGGTTTGACGTCCCCGGCTTTGGGGCGCAGTTTGCTTATACCGTGGACGGCGGCGCAGTGGGTGAGCTGGAATATGAGAATTTCAATGCCTGCGACGCCCAGGTGGTGTTCCGCGGCCGGAGCATTCACCCCGGTTCCGCCAAGGGGCAGATGGTCAATTCCATCCTGCTGGCCATGGAATTTGAAGCCATGCTCCCGGCTTTTGAAAATCCGGCCTTTACCGAGGGACGGGAGGGCTTCCACCATCTGGACAGCATCACCGGCGATGTGGAACGGACGGAATGCGAATATATCATCCGGGACCACAACCGGGAGCTCTTTGAAAAGAAAAAGGAGAATTTCAAAGACGCCGTCCAGTATCTGAACCGCAAATACGGGGAAGGCACGGTAGAACTGACCCTGACGGATTCCTACTACAATATGGAGGAGCAGATCCTCCCCCACATCCACCTGATTGACAACGCCAAGGCGGTAATGGCGGAGCTTGGCATCGAGCCGAAAATCCTGCCGGTCCGAGGCGGCACCGATGGCGCCCGGCTTTCCTACATGGGCCTGCCCTGCCCCAACCTCTTTACCGGCGCCCACAACGGTCACGGCCGGTTCGAGTATGTAGTGGCGGAACATCTGGAGCTGATCCCGCAGATGCTGCTGGGCCTTGTGAAGAAATATGCGGAATAGCCCTTTACAAAGGCTTTAAAATGTGATATAATCATTTTGTTCTGAAAATCGGGAAGAAGTTTTCTTCCCGTATGCTGAAGTGGCTCAGTCGGTAGAGCAGCTGATTCGTAATCAGCAGGTCGTCGGTTCAAGTCCGATCTTCAGCTCCAGCGGCTTAGAGCCGCAGCAAAATCGCGCACTCACGTTAGAGGCGTTCAATTAGGGATTTGTAAAACAATCGATTTTTGAGCGACCATCTCAAGCGGTGCTAACAATGAAAGAGACCACGCAACAGGCTACAATATCTGTTGCGTGGTCTTTTTTATTTGCCTTTTATGCCTCACTACTGTTATCGATCAGTACCGCAAGCATAAGTTGTCCACCAAGCCGGAAAGCATAGGAGAAAATCTCCAGTTCCATAATGCTATGCATTTCATTGATGCAATCATCATATTTTTCGAGAATTTCGCGTTGTTCTTCCGTCATGGTAGTGTTGAGCTGATTGCGATTTCGATCTATAAGCTTTAGAAGTTCTTTAATTGCGTTGCTTTTCTCAAAACTTTGCTCATGTGGATTAATATTTCCATACCATAGATCCTCGAGAATGCTATTTTTCATGTTTACACCTCCTTGTAGTTTGATACTATACCACAGAAGGTGCGGACAGTCCAGATAACAAACTGTAAACAGAGAGCGTGTTAATATTAATCATGATAAGGTGTTAGAAACGGTTAAACAATTCCAATACTTTTGCAAATTCAGGATCATCCTCACCGATTACTTTATCTGTACCTTTAAGGATTTCTTTTTTAACCATAGATGCCAAACGAACTTTCCAGCCTGTCCCGAGGTCAATTTCTTGGGCTTTAGCAAACTCCTCAATCTGATTACAAATCGGCTTGTCTACCACAACAACATCATCAAATTCTTCGTCAGCTTCTTCTGGTCTAGGTAGGAATCGTGCAACAATTTTAGCCAGTTTGGTTTTCGGGAATAGATCTTCTACTTCTGCTTCATCTACAGTCGAAAAATCGGTAATGGAAATCAACTTCTCCGTTTCTGCTGCATAAAAATCAGCTTTGAGTTCATTTGCCATTTTGGTACCTGGTTTGTCTCCATCAATAACAACTAACGGCTTCAAATCATTTACTCCAGAAAGGATTGCCGAAGTAGCTTTAATTCCTTTGACGCCTCCGGTAGGTATGAAGACAATTTCCTTCAAAGGTGCAATTTTACCTTTAGAAATCAAAAGATTTTTCAATGCCGATAAGTATAGCTGATCTGATTCGCCCTCAACAAGTACAGGATTACAGTTTATCAATAATGTATCAGAGACGGACAATCCTAAAGCTGCGTGTGCCGGATATATAGATTGTGGTTGATTTTTACCTTTAAGTCGTTCGGATGCGCGTAAATTAGCACTGACAGTTGTTTTTCCCTGTGAATCGATATAAACAGAGCGAACTCTTTCCAAATGGTTGGAGTTTACCATAAACGGAGAATGCGTCGTATACATTATTTGATTCTTCAATGATAGGTTTTCAAAGAACATGAATAAGTTCTTTTGTGCTAAAGGATGCAGCGTTATGCCTGGTTCATCCAACAAAAGGATTGCATTCCGGTGGTGCAACTCACTTTCAACCAAAAAGACCAGATAGAAGCTAAAGAACCATTGCAGTCCAGTACTGCGAGCCTCCAGCTCAATCGGTTCAGGGCGAATCGAGTCAGATACCCAAATTCTAAAATAGTTGCCGTCTGCCTTAAATTCAAATATGTAATTCCCTTGTTTCCACCATTCATTGAATGACTTGGTGAATTCCGCAGCTGCGGAGGATAACAAAATCTCCCTTTCCTTCTTCTTATTTGCTGTAATCTCAATTTGAGCGGCACTGGGAGTCCCATTACCCTCTGCTCCCATATCGGTTATTTCCTTAGGATTAAGGTGAACATATTTGAACAAGGTGCTTAATGTGCGAGCTTTTGCGGCCTCTTTTACACCAAGGTCAGTTCGGCTCATGTTTTGCAGCACAGAGGGAAGGTAAATCTGAGAATCTAAATTTCCATAATTTGAGTAATATACATACTTAGGCATGTGTGAAATGATATACTCTGTTACACCCTCAACATTGATAAAGGACTCTTCTTCGTTTTCATGCTCCGGTTCATTTGGAAAACTGTATGAATAGTTTCCGTCAAAATCCCTGGCAACAATTAAATCAGAGAGTTCCTCTTGATCACACCGAATAATTTTCGCCAGCTCCGCTCGTTCGTCACTGCTCAAAGAATACCGTGCTCTTATGAAAATTGGCTTCTGCTCTGCGTTGCGATACACATGGTATTTATCACGAGGCAAGTCATCCTGTAAGTTGATTTCTCCATCCGCAGCAGGATTAAGTTTCCAGAGAGGAAGCATAACATTGGTTTTACCGGATTCGTTTGTGCCGATCAATGCAGTTATCTGCTCAGCATCAATCCAGCCACTATCTTGGACAGAACGAAATTCCGTTACACGAAATTTACTCAACAACATTGTTTATCACTCCTTTATTGTAATTGTTGGATATTTACTTTTCTTGAAAACGCATTGCCAACTGCATAAAACTCGAGTTCGGCAGCACCTGCTTGGAAGGAATAAACAGATACCTCCACTCTTTATAGCCATTGGCTTTGCCCCATCGGGAGGCCACTTCGCAATACTGGATACCACGATTCTTCTTGGCTATAACATCTGGGTCATTTAGTTTGTCCTCACCCTTGACCTCCACAAGGTAGATTACGCGATCGGTTTCAACTACAAAGTCAGGCTCATAATTATGACCTCGGTTATAGGTGATGTTAAATTCATGTGGGGCCGGACGAAGCCAATTCTGCACATCATTGTCCGTATCCAACACCCTTGCGAGGAGTAGTTCCGGTAGGCTATCAAATTTAGCGCTATTAAATACACCTCTTTTGATACCTGTAAATAAAACAGACTGGATTTTTGAAGTATAAGTATCAAAAAGCCCTGTTTGCTCTGCATAGTCATAGGATTGAGACAGATTATAATCTCTGGTGCCAATCACTTCTTCCTGTAAAAATCCATTCTCACAGTAGAAGTGCTGCGTCATCTGTTTATAAATCTTGTTCCCAATATCACGTTTATACATCATAACGATATTCTGCATACCGTTCATGCCATGCAGAGTTTCATAGTAGTTACAAACCTGAGAAATCAGCTTAAACAGCAATGCGGAACATTTTTCATAATCAATTTCCGGCTTTGCACGAAGTTGTTCCAAAATGACCTTTTTAGGGTTAAAGCCATCAAAATCAATAGCGTCACCCTGAATGCGCATTCTATCCTGCATATCCTCTAAATTCTGAATCAGCAATTCATTTCGAATCGGCACATGGGTGAAATCGGCCATATCCAGATCAAAGTCCACGAATACATATTCCTCCACTCCGGCATCCGTAACCTTGATGCGCGGGATAGGGATAAACTTTGCCTGTGCCTCACGATGCGTTTCCTCCGTTTTATGTAAGAGCCACGCAGCAATGGGCATCTCATTCTCTCGGAAAATATCGCCTAAATCCTTGTCCTCACAGAGTTTTTGTCTGGCGGTTTCCGCAATTTGCTCAGCCTGTTCAGCAGTCACAGTGTGCGCAGGAGTATGCTGGATATGATGCGTGACTTCTGTTCTGATAATTTCAGCAGCCGTTTTTATCAGCGTATCGGCAGTTTCAGAACGCTCTATTTGCGTATGCTCATAGGCTTCTTCCAGTTCTTTATCTGGTTCAAGCGCAATGGTAAGCTGCGTATAGGCAATCTGCTCCGGCACAATTTCCTCGGCTTTGATCACATTTCCGGCTTTGAAAATCGAATCGCCGCGCTGAGCCTCGTCCAGAATATCATTGAATTTATCGTGAGCAGTGAGCATGACTGCGTCCACATCACGATCTCCTGTACGCTCACCATATGGTAAGCGCAGACCACGCCCCACCATTTGTTCCCGGAGAATTTTAGATGCAGCCGTTCTTAAAGGCACGATTGTATAAAGGTTGTTGACATCCCAACCCTCTTTGAGCATATTCACATGGATCACAATTTCGACCGGATTTTCGGCACTTTCTACATCTAAGAGCAGCCGGGTATTGGCTTCGGTTTCAGCACCTTTCTGCTTGGAGTGGACAATAATCGTTTTATTACGGTAGGCACCGCCACGAAATTCATCCGATTTTATAAAATTTTCCACCCATGCCGCGTGGTCGGTATCCTTGCAGACAACTAGCATAAACGGTTTTACAATACGCTTACCAGGATGATTATCTGCATAAACTACCAGCTTGGATTTGGTTCGTTCGTGACAGGCAATCCCATCTAGAAGCATCATTTTATCAAGCTGTTCGTCACCAAAGTTATAAAAATCAATATCGGAGCGGGTCACAGCAAACGGTGTTCGTGTATACCCATCAGCGATTGCCTTAGAGAGCGGATATTCAAAGACCACATTTTTGAACGGCACCTGCTTGTTACCCTTGGTTACAAGAGGTGTGGCTGTGAGTTCCAGACCCAACAACGGATTTAGATCATTTAATGCCTGAGCGCCTTTTTCAGCGCGGTAGTGGTGAGATTCATCCATGATGAGCACCAAATACGGCAGGTTGGACAAATATTGGTAGAACGAATCCCCAATCATTTCGTTCACCTTTTTCATATTGGCCCCTTCTTTATTGAACTTATCAATGTTATAAACAAAAAGCCGAATATCGGATTCAAACAGTGGGAGCTGCCGTTCTCTATAATCATCATCTGTAATGATCTGCGGAGGGGTGCTGAAGCAACCAAGACCACGGAACACATACTTGGGGCTGTTATGATCACTAAGATCTTTTTTCAACTTATCATAGATGGTCGTATTGGGCGCAACAACAAAAAAGTTCTTGATGTTGTGTTGGGTATACAGATAAGCAATAAATGCCCCCATCAGCCGGGTTTTGCCCACACCGGTTGCCAGCGCAAAAGTCAGGGACATAAACTCCCGCTCAAAATCCGAGCAGGTGGGATACATGGCGTGGACTGCACCCAGAGCAGCTTTCAGATTTATTCCCTTGCGAAGGGAAACACTGTTCACAATCTCTTCCAAAATTTTAAGAGAATCCTTCTGTGGTGTGCGCAGGGACATGACGCCACTGATATAATCCGTGGTATATTGAGGAAAATAATTATTCATCACAATCCTCCTCATCCAATTCATCATACACCGGGGGATGTACAATGTTCAGATTGTAATCTGTTTTGCCGAACTCACAGCGGCTGAGCAGCATCTGCGGGATTTTCTTGATAGTGATATTGTCATATATCTTGTCCAGTCCTGCATCAAAAGAACGGCAGGCAATAATGAGATATTCGCCTTCTTCCATGGTGCTTCGGATGGAATCCAAGTATGCTGCAGTCAGATGCCGTGTGGTGACAAAGAGATAACTGTTTTCGTTGCCCACAGATTGTTTCCAGAACAGATTCCCATCCGGCTGATAAGCAAACCCTTCATGGAGCGCCACAGCCGCCGCCAGCATATCTGCGTCATAGTCTTCATTGATGACATATTCGTCAAAGGTATCTTGGTTAATTAAGGTGGGAGCCAACTCATAAAAGCGATAACCACCGCCACCTTGCCAGTTCTGGGCTTTGGTGATACCGCCTTTGTCTTCGCCAGAAATAACCTTATCCAAGCGCACCTTACAGTGGGTGTAGGCGTGGTTGCCCATTTCAATGCCGATATACCGCCGCCCCATTTTATGGGCAACAGCGGCTGTGGTGCCGGAACCAAGGAAAGAATCCAAAACAAGATCACCTTCTTCGCTTGCCAACTCCAAAATACGAGATATTAAATCCTCTGGCTTAGGATATGGAAATGCCTTTTTATCACCAAACAAGTATTCCATTTCATCTCCAGCGGTTTTATTTGTACCAACATCTGTAAGAATAGAACGCTGCACTTGACCTCTTCCCATATAAACTTTATGATGTAGTGTCCACCCATTTTTTCCCTTTGTCAAACGGACGCTTCCGTCCACCAGTCCTTCATTAATAGTTGTTTGTCCCATTTGTGAATTAATAGATAGAATCGTTCCATCTGGACAAGTTATTGAAACAGGAATAGGGTTTTGTAATCCATCACGGGCAACAGTATCCCAATAATACCGTCTACCATCTTCGTCAATTTCTTTATAGCGCTTGAGGTATTCTTCGGATTGAGCCGTACGCCACTTTACGGGATGAATTTCTTTTGAAGCATCTTTGGCATACACAAGAATATAGTCATGGTCAAGGGCTAGATAACGGGAATCGTTACCGCCTCCTTTACGTTTTTGCCAGATTATGTCGCCGATATAATTTTGCCTACCAAAAATACCATCTAACAAAATTTTCGCATATGCATGTTCTTGTTCATCGAGATTTACAAAGAGAAAACCATCTTTTTTGAGTAATGAGTGTAAATACCGGAATCTGCAATCCATTAAATTCAGCCAGATAGAATGCTCTATATTGTCATCATATTTATCAAATGCATTGCCCGTATTATATGGTGGATCTATGTTCCTACTGATTTTGATACAAAAGAAAAAGCCCTCTCCGGGGAAAAAGCCGCCGAAAAAGGCTTGAAATAAGGGCTTCCAAGGTCATGTACTGACTTTGGAAGCCCTTGTTTTATGTATTCAGTTGTCCTGCTGCCGTTCGGTAATACGGTGGGGTGACAGCCTTGCGGTGTAGTGATTTTGGAATAATTAAAAGGTGGGGAAAAATTAAATGGTTCAATCTGCTTCAAGAAGCTCTTTCAGTATTTTTCCTTCAGCATCTTTCCAGAGTGCATTTCCACTCAAAGACGCACCGCCAACAAATCCAGCTGCTGACGAGGGACTGGAAAACAGTACATCAGCTGTTAAGATCCCATCGCTGTCGATTTTGTCCTCATACTTCTTACGGTCCTTTATGGCTCTTTCAGGGCAGCTCTTCGTCATGGTGGGATTGATTATGCTGCCTTTCAGCACAACAAATCCATCGCTTGTTCTTTTGCCGG
>ERZ1643249.563-NODE-563-length-41760-cov-14.616281_pt1 | contig 41760 bp, 29 predicted proteins | sample MGYA00579263_ERZ1643249 | MGnify/ENA primary metagenome ERZ1643249 (study PRJEB29033, sample SAMEA4952264) | chicken gut metagenome | biome: Broiler Chicken; feature: Gastrointestinal Tract; material: Caecum | place: Ireland | collected 2018 | study: Broiler...
TCTAAAAATCTATATTCTAATCTTAAATCTTCTCTTACTTCTTGGTCTGTATTTATTTCAAATGGCAATACATTTTTACATTTTCCTAATACTTCTATTTTATTAGCAATAACTTCTATTTCTCCTGTCGCCATCTTAGGATTTTTGTTGCTTCTTTCCACAACTTTTCCATATATGTGCACACAGCTTTCTGTTGTAAATTCTTTTGCTTGCTCTTGTAGTTTTTCATCATTTATTACTATTTGTGTTATTCCGAATTCGTCTCTTAAATCTATGAATATCATTCCACCTAAATTACGAATTTTTTGTATCCAACCAGATAGTTCTACTTCTTCTCCTATGTTTGATATTCTTAGTTCTCCCAAATTGTGTGTTCTATACATTGTTTTTCCTCCCTTTGAATTCGTTACTTTCGTTTCTATATTTTACTACAAATACAAAAAAATAGCAAGATTAACTTGCTATTTTCTAATTTTTATAAGTCTCCTAAAATGTGTTTTATTAATTTTACCATTAAATCATAATCAGTTTGGCTGTCATTGCTACCTATTGCAAACTGGCTATGTACCCATGTCTTATTTGTATATGGATTTTTCCACTCTGCTATAACAGGGATTTCAACTAATGGATATTTATTAGATTTTTCACCATCTATATATAATTCTCCAGTTTCTTCAGAACTATATGTTGCTGTATACAATATTTTAGCATCTTCTATAAATTCTATCTTTTGCACTCCTGTATCCTGAGTATCTTGTGCTACTTGATTGATTACATTTTCACCATAATCTGTCATAGCAAGTGATTGTGTAAAATAGTGATCTGTGTAAGGTTGACTTTGTACTGAAGTAACAAATCCGTCTGTAGATTCTATAATGTCTATATTATCAATTGAGTCATTTCCGATTGTTAATAAGTTATATTTTTGTGCCAATTCATTTGCTATTTCTGGTACTGCCCAAATTGCATCTTGTATGATAATTATATCATATTCATATTCATTTTCTAGAGTTTCATTTAAGTATTGTGTTGCCTCTGTTCCTATTTTTATTGTTACCAACATTTCTGGATATGCATCACTGAAATGTTGTTGCATATGTGGAATTATGGTATTTTGCCATAAATCCAATTCTTCTAGTGTTGCTTCTGTATCGTTGATATTAGGCATTGCAATTAATGCTTTTCTTATAAGATGGATTTCTTCATCTTGTGTAGTTGTAAAATATAAAATCCCGTCCATTTGTATTCCTTTAGCATAATAAATGTGGTGACTTTGTTTGTCAATTATATATACATCACTTTTATTTAACGTATCATTTTCATTTGTTATATCATTAAAGTCTTTTCCATAATTTAAATTTATTCCTTCTAAAGCTTTTAAATCAATTACATAATATTCCTTGCTATCATTTGGCTGACTTGTAAATCTTATATCTCCTAAATATTTAATTTCTGCAGGAATAGCTCCATATTTAACGTAATATGAATTAATTTTATCATCTAGTAATTCTATGTCATTTTCCATCATATTTAAATTTCTCATTGATACGCCATTTTTTGCATTATAAATTAACATAGATGTTATTATTATTAATACTATTACTGTAATTGTTAAAGATATTAAACTAACACCTTTTTGTGTATTTAATTTCATTTATTGTTCTTGTGATGCTTTAAGCATCACATCTCCTTTTTTATAGATTTAGATTTTAGGCTTTATCTATAAACCAAAATGCTTTAAGATTTTTATAAATCTTAAAGCAATTATAACAATAATAATATTTTAAATCAATAGTTTCTTTATATAATTCTTACAATATCATTATAAGTAACAAGTAAAAATATTGCCATCAATAATGAAAATCCTATTAATTGTATTTTAGCTTCTGTTTCAAGCTTCATAGGTTTTCTTCTTATTACTTCTATTATTAAAATCACTAATTTTCCACCATCTAAAGCAGGTATTGGAAGTAAATTGGTTACGCCTAATGAAACAGAGATTACTGACAATAAATATATATAATTTAGTATTCCATTTGTATTTACAACAATTTCTGATATTCCAACAATTCCAACCATTTGGTCTGTTGCTAAACCACCTGTGAATAACATTTTTATACTCTCAAACATTGTTAATATAAATGTTCCTGTTGCTTGACCCGCATAATAAATTCTATTTAATATTGTATCCATAGTAGGGTTTGCAAATTCTATTCCAGCTGTTGCCATCAAGATAAAATATACTAATATTCCAAATATTATATTGACTGTTGCTCCTGCAAGAACTATTGCAATTCTTTTCCATACATTTGCTTTGGCAAATGAAGCTTCATCATCTGATTCTTCATCTTCTCCTTCCATAGCACAAAATCCGCCAAGAGGAACCATTCTAATTGTGTATGTTGTTTCTTTTCCTTGTTTTTGCCAAATCTTTTTTCCAAATCCTATTGCAAATTCATTTACTTTTACTTTGCAAAGTTTTGCGACAAGAAAATGTCCTCCTTCATGTATGAAAATCAAAAATCCTAATAAAAATATTATTTTTATTGCATTAACTATTAAATTGATCAACTAATTTTCCTCCTCTAACATAGAATGCAATTATATTATATTTAAAAAAGCATATGCAAATGGTGCTAAAAATATTAAACTATCTATTCTATCTAGCATTCCACCATGTCCTGGTATTAAATTACTATAGTCTTTTACATTAACATATCTTTTTATGCTAGATGCTGCAAAATCTCCTAATTGGCTAATTATACTTAGAATTATTGTTGCCAAAAATACATAAATATATCGATATCCCATATCATATATTGAGTTAATAGCAATTGTGTAAATTATTGCTAAAACTACTGCTCCTATTATTCCTGCAATACATCCTTCTAATGATTTCTTTGGACTTATTGAGCTAAATTTATGTTTTCCAAATTTTTTCCCAATAAAATAAGCAAATGTATCTGTTCCCCATGCTGCTATTATTGCATACCATATTAGTATTCTTCCATTATCCATACCCCTTATTAATGCTACAAAAAGTGTAAATCCGACTACATAAGCCATTCCAAAAAGAGTATAAGCTATATCTTTAAAATTTGTTTTCATGTTTGTTATTATTACTTGAACAAATAAAATTAACATTATTGTTGGTAGTAGTATTAATTTTATTAAGTTCAAATTTGCTTCTGAAACATTTTCTGGCACAATATGTATTAATGCAATAATTATACATGATAAATATCCTACCCATCTTACAGGTTTAGCATCTTTTGATACTGCATTAAAGTATTCCTGCATTGATAATAATGCAATTGCTGACAAAAATATATCTACTACATATTTATTTCCAAATATCAACATTATTACTACTAAAGGAAAACCTAATAATGCTGAAATTATTCTTTTAAAATCCATTTTTTCTCCTTTTTTCCACTTTTTTCTACTGTTTATTTTATTTAGTTTGCTCCAAATTTTCTTGTTCTTTTTTGATATTCTATTATTGCATTATCTAAATCTTGTTCATTAAAATCTGGCCAATTTTTGTCTATAATTAAAAGTTCTGAATATGTTGATTGCCATGGCAAGAAATTACTTAGTCTTTTTTCTCCACTTGTTCTTATTACCAAATCAGGATCAGGTTGACCTACAGTATATAATTCATTTGATATAAGTTCTTCATTTATATCATCAACATTTATTTCTCCTTCTTTTACTTTTGTTGCAATTTTTTTAACTGCTCTTGTAATTTCGTCTCTTCCACCATAATTTAATGCTATATTGAATACTACACCTGTATTATTTTTTGTTCTTTCCATACAGTTTATAATACTTTTTTGCATTTTTGGTGAAAGTGCTGTTATATCACCAAGAATTTTAACCTTAATATTCTCTGAATCAGCTCTTTTGCTATAGTCATCAAGATAATTTTGTAGTAATAACATTAATGCACTAACTTCTTCTTCTGTTCTTTTCCAATTTTCTGTTGAAAATGCATATACTGTAATATGCTCTAGTCCTATTTTATTGGCATATCTTACAATTTTTTCTAATGTTTTTGCCCCTTCTTTATGTCCAAAACTTGCTGGTTTTCCTTGTTCTCTAGCCCATCTTCTATTTCCATCCATTATTATAGCGATATGTTTTGGCATATTTTCTTTATCAAATTCCATTTTTTATTCCTTCCTAAAGCAAATCTTCCGCTTATTTCCACTTTTCTCCACTTTTATATACTCATTACTTCATTTTCTTTGTCTGATAGTATTTTGTCTACTTGTTCAATGTTTTTGTCTGTTATTTTTTGAATTTCAGCTTCTGCTGATTTTAATTCATCTTCTGTAATTTCACTATTTTTTTGTTTTGCTTTTGCTTCATCTATTCCATCTCTTCTTATTGCTCTTATTGCAACTTTGGCTTCTTCAGCTATTTTCTTAATTTCTTTAACTAATTCTTTTCTTCTCTCTTCATTTAATTCAGGGAAAGCTAGTCTTATGACTTTTCCATCATTATTTGGGTTTATTCCTATATCTGATGCAAGTATTGCTTTTTCAATTTCTTTTAATACACTCATATCCCATGGTTGGATAACTATTAACCTTGCTTCTGGAACTGATATTCCAGCCACTTGATTTATTGGTGTTGGTGTTCCGTAATAGTCTATTTTTATTTTGTTTAGTATTGCTGGATTTGCTCTTCCAGCTCTTATTTCTGCTAATTTTTCTGTATAAGCCCCTATTGATTTTTCCATTCTTTCTTTTAAATTTGTATAATCCATAATTTTTTCTCCTTCCATTTGGGACCGGGTCTTTTTTGGCACTTTGCCAATTGGGACCGGGTCTTTTTTGTTATTTTTTTATTAAGACACTATTGTTCCGATTTTTTCACCTTTTACTGCTCTTACAATATTTTCTGGGTCAGCTATTCCAAACACTAATAATGGAATATTATTATCTCTACACATTGCTGTAGCAGTTGAATCCATAACTTTTAAATCTTTATTTAGTACATCTAAGTATGATATTTCTTCAAATCTTATTGCATCTGGTTGTATTTTAGGATCTGCTGAATATACAGCATCTATTGCTTTTCCTAATAATATTATATCTGCTTTTATTTCTGTTGCTCTTAGCACTGCAGCTGTGTCTGTTGTAAAATATGGATGTCCAGTACCACAAGCAAATATTACTACTCTTCCTCTGTTTAAATGTTTTTCTGCTTTTCTTTGGATAAATGGTTCTGCAATTTCTCTCATTTCTATTGCAGTTTGTACTCTAGAATTTACACCTCTAGTTTCTAAAGCATCTTGTAATGCTAGTGCATTCATTGATGTTGCAAGCATTCCCATATAGTCGGCAGTTGTTCTTTCCATTTCATGACCATTTCTGCCTCTCCAGAAGTTTCCGCCTCCGACAACTATTGCTACTTGAACGCCCATGTCTATTACTTCTTTGATTTTGTCACAAATCTCGCCTACAACTTTAGCATTAACTCCTACTTTTTGTTCTCCTGCTAAAGCTTCTCCACTTAGCTTTAAAAGTACTCTTTTATACTTTGCTTCTGACATTGTTTTATCAATCCTTTCTTTCTTTTTTGTTAAAAAGCTTTTTCTTCCGCTATTTTATCATACTTTTATTAAAATTTGTAGTGTTTTTTAAAATTTTGTGCTTAAATTTAAAGCAAATAAACTTGTAAGAACTTCTCACAAGTTTATTCTTTTAATATTATTTTTAAATGTCTAACCCCATCCTGTAATGTCTTTAAGTGTGGCTTACTATTTCTTTTATCCTTATAAAAGTTTATAGGAATTTCTTCTATTTTCAACTTTGCTTTTGCAGCTTTTATAAGCATTTCACTCGCAAATTCCATTCCACTTGATTTACAATTAAGTTTAATTATAGCATCCTTTTTTATTCCTCTTAATCCACAATTTATATCATTTAGATTAAGTTTGAATTTTTTTCTTATCAAAAAACTTAATATTGGTGTTCCTATAAACTTATGTGAAAATTTCATTGATCCTTTTTCCATTTTTCCTGCGTAACGATTTCCTATTACTATGTCATTTCCATCTTTTAACTTGTCATACATTTCATCAATTTCTAAAAAATTATAACTATCGTCTGCATCACCAAATATTATATATTTTCCTTTGGAATTTTCAATTCCACTTATCAATGCTGATCCATAACCTTTTTGTTCAACATCTATTACTCTTGCGCCATTTTTTAATGCTATTTCTTTAGTATTATCTGTACTACCGTTATTGGCTATTAGGATTTCTCCATCAATATTTCTATCATTTAACCATTTCTGTGCTTTTTTTATTACAATTTCTATCGTTTTTTCTTCATTTAATGCTGGTATTAAGATTGTTAATTCTTCCATTTTCTTTCCTATCTTTCTTTTTTATATCATTTATGTTTTTTAATAAATTATATATAGATTATTATAAATACTTGATAAATATATTAATATTAAACTTCCTAATATTATTAGTTCTTCATTTCTCCAATATTTTTTTAGCTCTATCAACATCAGCTTGAGTTGCATCACGCACTCCTTCTAATTCATATTTTACACCTAACTTTTCCCACTTAAATTTTCCCATGCTATGATATGGCAAAATTTGAATTTTCTCTACTGTCTTTAGTGTACTTATAAATTTTTTTAATTTCAACAAATCTTTTTCATCATCTGTATAGCCAGGAACAAGAACCTGTCTAATCCACATTCTTATATTATTTTCACTTAAATATTTTGCAAACTCTAATTCCTTTTTATTAGATACTCCCACTAGTTTTTTACATTTTTCATCATCTATGTGCTTTATATCTAATAAAACCAAATCAGTAAGTTTTAACACTTCTTTTATATCTTCTGTTAAACTTACCATTCCAGATGTATCAATACATGTTGTGATTTTTTCTTCTTTTAACTTTTTAAATAATTCTATTAAAAACTTAACCTGTAACAGAGGTTCTCCCCCTGTTACAGTAACTCCTCCACCTGATGGAATTATATAATTTTTATACCTTTTAATCTTTTCAAATATTTCGTCTAATGTCTTATATTCTCCACCGTTTAAATCCCATGTATCTCTGTTATGACAATATTTGCATTGTAAATGACAACCTTGTAAAAACAATACAAATCTTATTCCAGGTCCATCAACAGTTCCAAAACTTTCAACTGAGTGTACTTTTGCATAATATTTCAAATCTTTTTCCATTATATCCTCTCATGAATTGTTCTATTTATAACATCTAATTGTTGTTCTCTTGTAAGTTTTGTGAAGTGAACAGCATATCCTGAAACTCTAATTGTTAATTGAGGGTATTTCTCAGGATGTTCCATTGCATCTTCTAATAATGCTCTATCAAATACATTTACATTAATGTGATGTCCTGTTTGAGCAAAGTATCCATCTAACATATTGACTAAATTGTTTACTTTTGTTTCTTCATCTTGTCCAAGTGTTCCTGGTGTAATTGAGAATGTATAAGAAATTCCATCTTCTGAATCTTCAAATGGTAGTTTTGCAATTGAATTCATTACTGCTAATGCTCCATTTACATCTCTACCATGTAATGGGTTTGCTCCAGGTCCAAATGGTGCTCCTGCACGTCTTCCGTCTGGTGTATTTCCTGTTGCTTTTCCATATACTACATTTGATGTTATTGTTAATATTGATAATGTGTGTTTTGAATTTCTATATGTTGGGTATTTCTTTATTTTGTTTAAAAACTTCTTAACTACATTTACTGCAATTTGATCAACTCTGTCATCATCATTTCCGAATTGTGGATAATCTCCTTCGATTTTATAATCTACTGCTAATCCAGTTTCATCTCTTATTACTTTAACTTTAGCATATTTTATAGCTGATAATGAATCTGCTACAACTGATAATCCAGCTATTCCACATGCCATCGTTCTAATTATGTCTTTATCATGTAAAGCCATTTCTATTGCTTCATAAGAATATTTATCATGCATATAATGAATTGCATTTAATGCTTTTATATAAATTTTTGCTACATAATCCATCATTTGGTCAAATTTGTATATTACTTCATCATAATTTAAATATTCTGATGTTATTGGTTCAAATCTTGGTGTTACTTGTTTTCCTGTTTTTTCATCTCTACCACCATTTATTGCATATAATAGTGTTTTTGCTAAATTAGCTCTTGCTCCAAAGAATTGCATTTGTTTTCCTATTTTCATAGGTGATACACAACAAGCAATTCCATAGTCATCGCCTAATGTTGCTCTCATTACATCGTCATTTTCATATTGAATTGATGATGTTTTGATTGATAAATTAGCTGTGTATTTTTTGAATCCTTCTGGTAGTCTTGTTGACCATAATACTGTTAAGTTTGGTTCTGGAGCTGGCCCTAAGTTTTCTAATGTGTGTAAAATTCTAAATGAATTTTTTGTAACTAATGTTCTTCCGTCTATTCCCATTCCTCCGATGCTTTCTGTTACCCAAACTGGATCTCCACTGAATAATTCATTATATTCAGGTGTTCTTAAAAATCTTACTAATCTTAGTTTCATTACAAAATGGTCCATAATTTCTTGTGCTTGTTCTTCTGTTAATGTTCCATTTTTAAAATCTCTTTCAAAGTAAATATCTAAGAATGTTGATGTTCTACCAATACTCATTGCAGCACCATTTTGGTCTTTAACTGCTCCTAAATATCCGAAATATAACCATTGAACAGCTTCTTTTGCGTTTGTTGCTGGTTTTGAAATATCAAATCCATATTTTGAAGCCATTACTTTTAATTGTTCTAATGCTTTTATTTGTTCAAATATTTCTTCTCTTTCTCTTATTACATCTTCTGTAAAGTTATCTACATTTAATATTTCTAATTCTTCTTTTTTCTCATCTATTAATGCATCTATACCATATAAAGCAACTCTTCTGTAATCTCCTATTATTCTTCCTCTTCCGTATCCATCAGGTAATCCTGTGATTAAATGTGAACTTCTTGCTGCTCTTATATCAGGTGTATATACACTAAATACTCCGTCATTGTGAGTTTTTCTTACAGAATGGAATATTTCATCTACTTCTGGGTCAACTTTTCTTCCATATGCTTCACATGATTTTTCTACTATTTTTATACCCCCAAACGGCATTATTGCTCTTTTTAGTGGAGCATCTGTTTGAAGTCCTACTATTTCTTCTAAATCTTTATCTATATATCCTGCTTCATGGCTTGATACTGTTGATATTGTTTTTGTGTCTATATCTAGGACTCCACCTTCTGAATCATGTTCCTTTTTATATAGCTCTAATACTTCATCCCATAGTTTTTTTGTTTTTTCTGTTGTTCCAGCTAAAAAGCTTGAATCACCTTCATATGGTGTGTAGTTTTTTTGAATAAAGTTTCTTACATCTATTCTTCTTTTCCACTCACCATCTTCAAATCCTTTCCATTGTTCAAAATCCATATTTATACCTCCGTTATTATTATTAACTTTTTGATATTTTTTATCCATCTGTTATTATAAATATAATAATGCGTTTTGTCAATAAAAATCAGGCTTCTTAATAAACTTATTTACTACAATCATTGCGTTTTATGTAACTTTGTGTTATAATGTTATAGCTTATGGAAAATTCCATATGTAGAATTTGTTAGTATGCTATTAATTTCACAGACTAAATGGAGGTAGTTTCTATGCAGATTAACTATGACTTTTTCTATCGGTCGGCTGAACTTGGAGATATTAATGGCCTTGAACGTATGATTCAACAAGGTGCAAATATCCACGAAAGATGTGATTATGTTTTGATTTGTGCTATTTGTGCAAATCAAACAGAAACCGCTATTTGGCTTCTTGAACATGGTATTGATTTGCAAGAAGTTAAAGAAACTGCAATGGTTTTTGCTTCAGCTTCTGGAAATATCAGTATGCTTGAATATCTTGTTAATCATGGTGTTCCAGTAAACCTCAAATCTTCCAGAAAGTATCGCGACAGACCACTTTTTTCCGCAGTCATGTGTGAACAGGTTGAAACTGTCAAGTTTCTTTGTGAGCATGGTGCTACAGTTACCAAAAGAACTTTGGAATTGGCTAATAGCAGAGAACATTATTCTGATGTTATTTTGAACATCTTGAATAACTATATTAAAAAGTAAAATGGACAAGGGAGTTGAAATAACTCCCTTGTTCATTTTTGAGCAAAAAAGAACCGGCACCAAATGTCAAATTTGCCACCAAGGACCGTCCCTGTGGCAAAAACCAATTGACAAATTCTATTCTCTAATATAAAATAACCATGTTAAACAATTAACAGAAAGGACGAATTATGGATAAAATTATAAATAAAATAGCAGAAGAATTAAATGTAAAAAACACACAAGTTGAAAACGCTGTAAAATTAATAGATGAAGGAAATACAATTCCATTTATTGCACGTTATAGAAAAGAAGCAACAGGTGGATTAAGTGATGAAATACTAAGAGATTTAGGAGAAAGGTTAACATATCTTAGAAATCTAGAAACACGTAAAGCTGAAGTTATAAAATCAATTGATGAGCAAGGAAAATTAACAGATGAATTAACAATAGCAATTGCATCTGCAGAGACACTTGCAGAAGTAGAAGATTTATACAGACCATTCAAACAAAAAAAGAAAACAAGAGCAACTGTAGCAAAAGCAAAAGGATTAGAGCCTCTTGCTGAAATAATAATTGCTCAAGAAGAAACAACACCTATAAACGAAATTGCTCAAAATTTTGTTAATATTGATAATTTATTAGATGAAGATAAAAAGAACAAAGATAAAGTTGTTGCAACTCCTGAAGATGCAATTCAAGGTGCATTAGACATTATAGCAGAAAATATTTCTGATAATGCAAAATTTAGAAAATATATTAAGAAAGTTTGTTATAGAGAAGGAACTATTGTTACAACAGCTACAAACCCAGAAGAAAAATCAAATTATGAAATGTATTACAACTTTTCTGAACTTGTTTTTAGATTACCAAGTCACAGAATTTTAGCTATTAATAGAGGAGAAAAAGAAAATTTTCTAAAAGTTTCAATAAACAAACCTGAAGATAAAATTTTATTTTATATGCAAAGGGATATTATAAAAGGTAATACTCAATTTAAAGAAATGCTTGAAAACACAATTTTAGATGCTTTTAAGAGATTAATAGAACCATCTATTGATAGAGAAATACGTTCAGATTTAACAGAAAAAGCTGAAGATAAGGCAATTAAAGTTTTTGGTCAAAACGCAAAACAATTATTACTTGGAGCTCCTATAAAAGGAAAAACAGTTATGGGCTTTGACCCAGCATATAGAACTGGTTGCAAAATTGCAGTAATAGATGAAACCGGAAAAGTTTTAGATACAGCAACAGTATATCCAACAGCTCCTCAGAATGATGTCGAAGGTGCAAAGAAAACTTTACTTAATTTGATAGAAAAAGACCATATTGATTTAATTGCAATTGGAAATGGTACAGCTTCAAGAGAGTCTGAAATGTTTGTTGCAGATATACTTAAAGAAGTTAAACATGACATCTGTTATGTTATTGTTAGTGAAGCCGGAGCTTCAGTATATTCTGCCTCAAAACTTGCAACCGAAGAATACCCAGATATAAATGTTTCTATTAGAGGTGCTATATCAATAGCTCGTAGACTTCAAGACCCTCTAGCAGAACTTGTAAAAATCGACCCTAAAGCTATTGGAGTTGGACAATATCAACATGATGTTGAACAGAAAAAACTATCAGAAAGTTTAACTGGCGTTGTAGAAGATAGTGTTAATAAGGTTGGTGTAGATGTAAATACAGCAACTCCATCTCTACTTTCATATGTTTCTGGAATTAATAATACTATCGCAAAAAACATTGTAAAATATAGAGATGAACATGGTAAATTAAAAGAAAGAAAAGAACTTCTTAAAGTTCCTAAATTAGGAAAAGTAGCATATGAACAGTGTGCTGGATTTATTAGAATTCCTGATGGCACAAACCCAATAGAAAATACTGCAGTTCATCCTGAAAGTTATGAAGCAACAGAAAAGCTTTTAGATTTACTTGGATTTAAACCTTCTGATTTAAAAGATAAAGATAAATTAAATTTACTTCGTACTCAATTAAAAGCTATAAATACTCAAGAATATGCTTCTAAACTTGGAATTGGTGAAATGACTTTAACAGATATCATAGAAGAACTTTCAAAACCTGGACGTGACCCAAGAGAAGATATGCCAAAGCCAGTTCTTCGTAGTGATGTTCTTAAATTTGAAGATTTAACAGAAGGTATGATTCTAACTGGTACTGTTCGTAATGTAATAGATTTTGGAGCATTTGTTGATATTGGAGTTAAATATGATGGATTAGTCCATATTTCTGAAATGAGTAATTCGTTTATAAAAAATCCATCTGAAGTAGTTTCAGTTGGTGATGTTGTAAAAGTTAAAGTAATAAAAATTGACCAAGAGCGAAAAAAAGTTGGTCTTTCAATGAAGTTATAAAGTAAAAAAAGAAAGCTATTATATTCTAGCTTTCTTTTTTATAGTTTTTCCATATATTTTTTTGTAGAGTCATATGATGAATGTACATATCTATTTAATGTAATATTAACATCTGCATGTCCTAATAATTCACTTAATGATTTTATATCCATTCCTACCCTTATACATCTTGTTGCAAATGTATGTCTCAAACAATGAAAATTTCTATATTTTATTTTAGCACTTTCTATAATTTTTTTATATAAATATTGTAAGGTTCTTGGCTCAACATACTTTTCTTCATCACCTGTTAATACATAAGCTTGTTTTGAATATTCTATACTCTTAATTTTTAATTCATTATATAGTACTGATGGAATTGGTATTTTTCTTTCAGATTTTTGTGTTTTAGGAGTAGAAATTATTATTTTAGTTTCTTTTTTACCAACATACGCTCTTTGCAATGTTTTATTTATGACAATTATCCCTTTTGCAAAGTCTATATTCTCCCATTTTAATGCGCAAATCTCTCCAATTCTCATTCCTGTGTAAATTGCTATTACTATACCTATGCTTCTAATATTATCTGATTTTAAACACTCTGCTTCTAACTTCTTTATTTCTTTTTCTGTAAATACTTTCAATTCATTTTTATGTGTGGTTGGCATTGTTATTAAATCTAATTTTAAATTTACATAGTATTTTTGTTCAGCATATTTTAATATTGATTTTAAAACAAGTATTATGTCTCTTACTGTTTTTTGGGCTAATTTTTCTTCTAACATATCTATATATAAATTAATATCATAATTCAAAAAATAACTTAGTCTTTTTTTTCTAAATTTAACATTTAAATATGTATTTATTATATATGTATAATTCAAATATGTTGATTCTTTAATCTTATGTTTTTTGTATAACAACCACTCTTCTGTTAATTTCTTAAACTTTACTCGCCATAGGCGAAAGTTACTTTTTCTTTTGAAAATGTTCAAATATACCACCTCTTTCGTTAAATATTATACTGTTTTTATGGTATATTTTCATTTAATTAATTACTCTTTTTGAATAGGTTTTTTTTCTCAAAAAGCAAAATGTTATTTTATGTATTTTTCCTGTATTTCTTTAATTTTTTCAAAATTATTGTCAAGTATATCTAGAAATACATCTGCTATTTGTGGATCAAATTGTGTTCCTTTGCATCTTTGAATTTCTTCTTTTACAAATTGCAAATCTAATGCATTTCTATAGCTTCTTTTACTTGTCATTGCATCAAATGTATCTGCAACTGCAGCAATTCTGGCTAAAAATGGAATTTCGTCACCTTTCAATCCAGATGGATATCCTCTTCCATCAAATCTTTCATGATGGTGTTTTACTATTGGAATTATATTTTTAAATATTGAGGCTGCTCCCAATATATGTGCACCTATTGATGGGTGATTTTTTATTTCTGAATATTCATCATCAGATAGTTTATCTGTTTTTAGTAATATACTATCTGGTATACCAATTTTTCCTATATCGTGGAATAACCCGCCTACTCTTAATGTTTTTATGTTTTCTTCTGGTAATCCCATTTTTTCTCCAATTAACACAGAATATTCTGAAACTCTGTCAGAATGTCCTCTTGTATATGGATCTTTTGCTTCTACAGTATATCTTAATGTTTGTATCATATCTAAATATGCTTGTTCTAATTTTTGATTAGATTCTGCTAATTCTTCATTTATTCTTTTTATTTCATACATTTGCTTTATTGATTTAATTCCTGATTCAATAAGCAAAAGTAGTTGATCAAATTTATCACTTTTTTCACAATATCCTTGAATGTCTAATCTTTTGATTGTCTCAAGTGGTGGAGCTAAATCTTTGTGACCTGTCAATAATAAAATATATAATTCTTTATTAAATTTTCTTATTTCTTCTACAACTTCATCTCCATGTAATGGTGTCATCATGAAGTCTAATAGCATCAAATCAAAGTGTTCTCTTTTTATTGTTTCGATTGCTTCAATAGGATCTGTTATTCCGACAAATTCATAATCAGTTCTTTTAAGAAAAACTGCTAGTGAATCAATTATTCCCTCTTCATCATCTACTGCTATTATTCTATATCTTTCTTGTCCTTGTTCATGCATTTGGTTTTGAAGCGCTTTTCTCATCTTATCACCCCTATATTGTATTAATGATATTATAGTTATAAATTATATAAAAATCAAGTTTTTTATAATTTAAATTTTAATTCATTTGCATAAGATTTTATCACTCATATTGCATTAAATACTCTATTTAAATATATTTTCTCAATTTTTATTTTCATTAATAAAAAAGCAGTATAAATTCAAATTAAATTTATACTGTTATTCGCTTATTACAATTTTTTTATTGATTGTTAAGTGGTAATATTATATTAAATGTAGTTCCCTCTCCCTCTTTTGTTTCGCAAGTTATATCTCCTCCAAAGCGAGCTCTTATATTTGAATATGACATATATAGTCCTAGTCCTGTTCCATTCTTTCCTTTTGTAGTTACCATTTCCTTAAATAACTTATCTTGTACTTCTTTTGGTAAGCCTCCTGCATAGTCTCTTACTGAAAATATAACTGAATTATTTTTTTGATTCACTTCCAATTCTATATTTTGATTTTTCTTTCCATTATATGCTTGTATTGAATTAGAAATCATATTATTAACAACTTGTACTAGACTATTTACATCTCCTTTTAAAACTAGATTTTCATCTGTTTTCATAAGTACATTCAAATACAAATAAGCATTTTTTAACTCATGTTTCATCAATATATTAACTTTTTTAACAAGTTCACTAACTGTAAAAGTAATATCCTCTTGATTTGATAATGCTACTGCTTGTCCTTTTACTGTTGTTATAATATCTGACATATATTCTATATGAGTTCTTATTTTAGGTATCCAACTTTCCATATCTTTTGCTATATCATGATGATCTTGTTTTGTTACAAGTGGATCATCAATTGACTCATCATATTCCTTAATTAAATCCTCTAATCCTTCAACAGCGCCAGCTATAGACATTATTGGTGTTTTTAAGTTATGTGCTATTCCCCCAATTAATTGTCCTAATGATGCTAAACGTTCTCTTTCCATTAGTATTTCTTGGTTGTTCTTTATTTTTTCCATATCTTCCATATGTTGAGTAATATCTTTTAATAATACTAGTATTCCTAAAGATAAATCTTCAGAGCTTATTGGTGTGATTTCTATTCTAAAGTATTTTTTTATATTTTCAAAATTTTGTTCAAATGATACAACTTTATTATTTTTTTGTGCATCTTCAATTGCATTTTTTATTTTATTTATATTTTCTTTTATTATTTTTCTTTCTTGTAAGAATTCTATTAAATTTTTTCCTCTAAGTTTTTGAGCTGGAAATTTGAATGTATCTATAAAAGTTTTATTAAAATCTGTTATATTATTGTTTTCATCTATTACTATATAACTATCTGATATTCTATCAACTATTTTTTGTAGTGCTATTGGTGCTACCCCTAAAAATTGAAATTTGAATATTGATATTGCACATAATACTATTGTTACTGTAAATGTAATTGGTGTTATATATATTGACATTGGTATTATCTTAAATGTTCCTAATATATTTATTACTACAGGTACAGATATTCCCAAAACAATCAGTATTGATTGTTTTGAGAAAAATCCTGAATTTTTTATTGAGAATTTTAGTAAGTATATAATACCAATAAATAACAAAGTGTATGAATATATATTATGAACTATAGCATATGGTCCATAAACATTCTTTTGAAAATCTACTGAATAGCTTTCATAAAACAAATGATGGAAATCATTCGTCCATAATACTAATAATGAAATTATTGGTATTATGAATAATAATAGGTATTTTTTCTTAAACACAATTTTTGTTTTTGCAAATATTAATCCTATAAAAAGCACTACTACTGGTACAAAACAAGCCCCTATATACACAAAATAGTCAAAGTAAATTGGATATATATTTAATGGTTTTGACAGCGTAATTTGCAATATTAATCCAATTAACCATAAAACCAGTAACATTAATGCACAAATAAATGCTTTACTTAATTGATTTTTTCTTTTTATTTTTGTTAAATATAATACTAATGAAATATTTACAATAGTTGCTACACTTAATGCCATTAGTGTTTTAATATCTATTATCATAATTGTTTTCTCCTTTTATTAACTTTAGTATGTTTTCTATATATCTCTCGTCTATTTTAGGCCATTTAAATCCATATAATTCTAATAAATGTATACTATGTGATGAATTTATTTTTATTTTACTATCATAGTTTAAATTTAAATCTTTGTCAAGGTCATTTATTATTGCATTTACAATATCTGATTTTGAACTATTTAATAATTTTTTTATCTTTTGTTTAAATTCTTCACTACTTACTATATTTATGTCTGGTAACATTCCTAATACTTCATTAATTTTTACATGATTGCTGTTAAATAGATGATAAATTCTATTATTGTTATTGGTATACTGCATTATTTTTAATATTGCCTGTGCAGTACAATCAATAGGCGTAAATTCCAAGTATGATTTTAATAAATAGTCAGGTATACATTTTATTTTTATAAAAGCTTTTAATCTTGATATATATGCATTTTCTTCTACATTTTCCTGAAATTTTCCATCTGTCCATCTTGGCATTAAATTTCCTACTCTTATTATATAAGCATCAGTTCCTTTTAAAATCGCATCAAGTATTCTTTTCTCCGCCTCAAATTTACTTCTTATATATACATTCTTTAAGTCTTGTCCTATGAAGAAATTATTTTCACAAAATTCTACTTCTTTATCAAAATTTTGCTCCATATAATATTGATCAACAAATGCATTTCCAGAAACACTTAAAGTAGAAATATGAAATATCTTTTTTCTAAAAGCATTTGAAAAATTTATAATTTTTTCTACACTTTTAACATTTATATTATAGAAATCTTGGTATTTACCATAATGAGAAACTTTTCCTGCTGAATTTATTATAATATCTATTGAATTTCCTAAATTGAACAATTCTTCTTGATTTAATCCGAACCCCTCTTTAGTAATATCCCCTTCTATTATAATAATTCTTTCATTAATGTATTTATCATATTTATCTCCAAAATAATAATGCATTTTATTTATTAGTTTTTCTCTAACATTTAATCCAGGTTCTTTTCTAATTAATACATATATTTTTCCTTTTTCTTTTGTTAGTAATTCTTGTAAAATATGTATTCCTAAAAATCCAGTAACACCTGTTAATAAAACATTATTGATTGGATGATATTGAATGTCTGGTTTGATTTCCATATTTTTATCTAAAATATCTTTATACTCTGTATTCAAATATTCAAGATTGTCTTTTTTTGTTTCTTCTTCGTCTTTTTGAATTTTCTCTGCCATACTTGATACAGTAGAGTATGTAAATATATCAGAATATTTTATTTTATTTGTTATTTTTAATAATTGTATATTTAAATTCATTGCTAGTATTGAATCTCCTCCAAGTTCAAAGAAATTATCATTAATTCCTATTGGCTTAGTATTCAAAACATCTTCCCATATACTTACTAACTTTACCTCTAAATCTGTTTTTGGCGGAATATATTTGTTCTTTTCATTTTGTAATACTCCATTTGGAATAGGTAATGCTTTTTTGTCTATTTTTCCATTAGGAGTATGCGGAAATTCATCTAATGCTGTAAAATATGATGGTATCATATAACTAGGTAAAGATTCATTTAAATATTTTCTTAGTTCTGTTATTCTAATTCGTTTATTTGCTATATAGTATGCCGAAATTATTTCTCTATTTCCTATAGTTTGTTTAACAACTTTCGCATTTTTTATAAATGGAAAACTTAACATTTTATTTTCTATCTCTTCTAATTCTATTCTTAGTCCTCTTATTTTCACCTGATTATCTGTTCTTCCTAAACAATATATTTCTCCATTAACATCATATTTACATATATCTCCTGTTTTATACATAATACTATTTTCTATAAATGGATTATTAATATATCGTTTTTTAGTAGTTTCGTCCATATTTAAGTAACCTTTTCCAACACCATCACCTGCAATATATAATTCTCCTGCAACGCCTATTGGAACAACTTGCAGATTTTTATCAAGTATATACATCTGTGTATTGGCAACAGGTTTTCCTATGTTTATTTCTTTGCTTTTTGTTACATCTGTGAATGATGAAAATATAGTAGTTTCACTTGGTCCATATCCATTATATATCTTTTTTACACCTAATTCTAGTAAATCATTTCTTAGTTTTAATGGCAATTGTTCACCAGCAAGAGTCACATATTTTAAATTTGATAAATTCGGCATATCTTCTATATTATCTAAAAATATCCTCATTCTTGATGGTGTCATTTGAATCAACTGGACATCATTCTTTTTTATTAGATTGTCTAATAATTTTGGTATTCTTTGCTCATCTTCGTTTGCTAAAATTATCTTTAATCCTTTTTGTAAGCAAATTAAAGTTTCAAATATAAATATGTCAAAACTAACAGTTGTTATAGAAGCCATATTTTTGTATATACAATTGTCTTGTAAAAATTCTACTTTTTTATTTAAATAAAAGCATAAATTTGTTAAAGATTTATGTTTTAATATAACTCCTTTAGGTAAACCTGTCGAACCTGATGTATATATTACATAAGACATGTCTTCTGGCATATTTATATTTTTTAAATTTTCATCATTTAATGAATAAATTTCATCATTAGTAAAGTCTACACAAACTTTATTAGCAAAGTCTAAGTCATTGAATAATTTATTGGTTGTTAGTAGTAACTTTGCATTACTATTTTCAAGCATATATTTTATTCTTTTTTCAGGATATGTTGGGTCTATTGGTATATAACATGCTCCTGATTTAAGCACCCCTATTATTGCTGGCAATAATTCAATTGATCTTGGTAGCATAATTCCAATTATATCATTTCGTTTTATTTTTAATTTTCTTAAATAGTTTGCTAATTGATTTGACTTTTTGTTTAGTTCGTCATATGTAATAGATTTATCCTCAAAAACTATTGCTTCATTATTTGGAGTTTTTTGTACTTGTTCCTCAATTAATTGTGAGATGGTTTTATCTACTGGATAAGTCATTTTAGTTTTGTTAAAATCATATAGTATTTTGTTTTTCTCCTTTTCTCCAATAATATTTATATTATTTATCTTAATATTAGGATTATTTATTACATTATCTATCGCATTTAAGTAATTTTCTAGCATAGCTTTTATAGTATGCTCTTTAAACAAGTCTGTGGAATATTCAAAAATTATTGTATGTAAATCTGGTTTTATTTCAACTGATAAATTGAATTTTGTAGTATTATTTTTTAATTCTATTTTTTTACAGTATTTTTCGCCTATTTTTATCATGTTTTCTTCTTTGTTTTGGTATGTAAACAGTATATCAAATAGTGAATTTCGTGACAAATCTCCTGATTTACCTAATTTTTTCACTAGCATATCAAAAGGATATGGTTGGTTTGATAAGTCATCTAGTATTTGTTCTTTTATTTCATTTAGAAAATCAATAAAAGTACTTTCTGAATTTATTTTTCCTCTTACAACTATATTATTTCCAAACATGCCTATCATTCGTTTTGTTTCATTTATATTTCTATTTGCAATTGGGCTTCCTAGTGTAATGTCATCTTGTCCAGTATATTTATATAGTAGTATTAAAAATATAGCTATAAAGAACATATATGGTGATACGCCCAATTTCTTTGCATATTTTTCTATTTTTCTAAAATATTGCTCATCAATTTCATAACTAACTTTATCTCCTTTATAACTTCTATTTGCCGGAATATTGTAATCATATGGCAAATTTAATTGGAGTAATTCTGAATCTTTAAATTTATTTAGCCAATATTGTTCATATTTTTCTAAATTTTTACTCTTATTAAATTCATTTTCCCAAACAGCATAATCCTTATATTGTATAGGTATCTTCTTTAAGTTCTCTCCATTATATAATCTATTGAATTCAATTATTAAGTTATTTAATCCTGTTCCATCCATAACTATATGATGAGTTTCTAACAATAATAATGTTTTTGCATTATCTATGTAATGTAGCTCTACTCGTATTAATGGAGCTTTTTCTAAATTAAATGGTTTAGAAAAATTGTCAACTATTTCTTGAATATCTTCATTCTTATCATTATATATTGGTATTTCAAAATCAAATTTGTCTTCTACTTTTTGGAACAATTCACCTTCTTTTACTACAAATGATGTTCTAAGTATTTCATGTCTTTCTATTATTTTTTCAAATATTTCCTTTACTTTATTTTTATCTAATATATCTTCAACTAATATAGCTCCTGATAAATTATAAACTATATTTTCTTCTCCTATCATTTTAGAATTATAATAAATTCTTTTTTGTGCTGTTGATAAAGGATATAATTCTTGTATAGGAGCTTTTTTGATTTTTATTTTTTCATTACCTTTAGATTTGTTTTCAGAAATATAATCAGATATATCTTTTATTTTGTATTTTGTTAAAATATCTTTTATGCTAACTTGTACATCATATTTTGATAGTATTTTGGTTGATAATGTTATAGCTGTTAATGAGTCTCCACCTAATTCAAGCAAGCTATCTTCAATACTAATGTTTTCTACACGTAGCATTTTACTTAATATTTTTATTAACTCTTTATCTAATTCATTTCTAGGTTTTATAATTTCTTTTCTTTCGTTTTTGATATGTGGTTCAGGCAATAACTTTCTATCAATTTTTCCATTTGGAGTATATGGCATTTGTGCCAACTTTATAATATATTGAGGAACCATATATTGTGGTAATTCTTTGTTTAATTCTTCTCTTAACCTGTTTTCTAAATTATTATCGTCATTTTCTTGGTTTGTTGTATAATATGCTATTAAGGCATCATGTCCATTTAATAATTTCTTTTTTACAACAACACATTGTGTAATACTTGTTTCTTTTTCGATAATGTTTTCTATTTCTCCAAGTTCAACCCTAAATCCACGTATCTTTACTTGATAATCTGTTCTGCCAAGATGTACTATATCGCCATTATCTTTAAAATATGCTAAATCGTTTGTGTTATATATCTTTTCATCTTTTTTAAATGGAGATTTTATAAATTTTTCTGCATTCAAATCATCTCGTTTTAAATATCCATTTGATACTCCATCTCCTCCAATGTATAATTCGCCTGCTATGTTTATTGGTAATACCTTATGATTTTTATTTAATATATAGCATTGTGTATTTGCTATAGGTTTTCCTATTGTAATATTTTTTTCATCTGTTAGTTCCTTTACTGTTGACCAGATTGTTGTTTCTGTTGGCCCATACATATTAAAAATTCTTGCTTTAGAGTATTTTTTCATATTTTGTAATAGTTTTTTGTTTATAGATTCTCCACCAACTAGTATTTCTGATATATTTTTTAAAAATCCTAGATTATTTGGATTTTCAAAAATAGTAGAATATCTTGATGGAGTTGTTTGTATAATATTAACTTTGTTTTCCATACATAATTTATTTAATAATGAAGGTGTGTTTTGTTCTTCTTCATTAGCAAGCACTAATGTCTGTCCTGAGGAAAGAGAACACCATATTTCTAGTCCAAAAATATCAAAGCTAATTGTTGTAACAGATACCATAACCTTATTTGAGTCAAAGTCTATAATTTTTTTCATACCTACTACAAAATTATTAAGATTTCTATGTGTTATTTTTACTCCTTTTGGTTTTCCTGTAGAACCTGATGTATATATCAAATATGCTAATGTATTTGGTTCTATGTCTATATCGATATTTTGAATATTTGTTTCTTTATATATTTCAGTATTTTTTAATTCAATATTTATTTTTGAACAATTTTGCGGAATCAATTTTTCCGTCTTATTATTTACTAATACTGTCTTTGTTTCACTATTTTCAATCATATATGATATTCTATCTATTGGATATTCTGAATCTATTGGTAAATAAGTTGCTCCGCACTTTAGTATTGCAATTAGTCCAATTATCATTTCTGGTGAACGATTAACCATTATACCAATAACATCATCTTTTTTTATTCCTCTATTTATAATATACTTAGCTAGCGTATTTGCTTTTTGATTTAGTTCCTCATAAGTCATTTTATGGCCGTTTGATATTAATGCAATTTTATTTGGTTCTTTTACTACTTGTTCTTCAAAATATTTAATTATTGAAGCTTTTTCATCATATTGAGTGTCAGTATTATTAAACTCATTTAATATTTTTCCCTTTTCTTCTGGTGTGATAATCTCTATATCTCGCATATTTATATTGCTCTGTTCAATAATTTGTTTAATTATATAAAGTATTCTATTATGCAAATTTTCAATATCTTTTTTTGTATAAATACTCTTTTTATAGTCATATGCTATGTTAAAATTACCAGTATCATTTATATCATATATCTGTATATCTAAATCATTTGCTGAACACCCATTAAAAGTCCATTCTGTTTTATATTTAATATCCCCTCCACTCATTTGAGCATTTGTTATTTGATATGATAATAAAATATTATATAAATTAGGTATATTAGCATCTTTTTTTCTTATTTCTTCAAGTAAAGATTGATATGAATATTTTTGGTGTTTTAACATATTCATACTATCTATTGCAATGTTTTTAACAAATTCTTTAAATTCTATATCTTCTTTAAAATTAATTCTTAATGGTGCTACATTTATAAACATACCAGCACAATTTTTTTCTTTAAAATTAGTTCTATTTAAAATTGGTGTTCCTATAACAAAATCATCTAAATTTGATACTTCTGCAATATATATAGAGAAAATTGCCATAAAAAAATTATATAAAGAAATTTTATTTTCTTTACAGTATTCTTTTATTTTATTAATTTCTTCTTTTTTAACTGAAAATTGAGTTCTTTCTCCTATTATATTTGTTGTTTTATCGCTCTCATGTTTGCTACCAGGAATTCTTGCAACTTCTGGTATTGTTTGATATTTTTCAAGCCAATATTTTTTATCTTTTTGATATTTTTCACTTTGTTGATATTCTTTTTCAGAATTAATATAGTCTATATATGAATATATAGCCTTTGTTTCTACTTCTTTATTTTGTTTTATTGCTGAATATGTTTTGATTATTTCATTACAAATAAGCGCTAAAGTCCACGCGTCAGAAATTAAATGATGTATATTGAGCATAAAAGCCCCATAATCATTTGAGAATTTAAAAATATAGAATTTAAATAATTGTTCTTTTAAATTAAATGGTGTTTTAACAATTTCTTCTCTTTTGATTTCTAATTCTTTTACATTATTAACTTTTATAATTTGTATATCTGTATTTAAAGGCTCTTCAAAAGTTTGTTGTACATTACCTTCGTTTATCTTTAATTTCATTTTAAAGTTGTCATATTTTTGGCACACAATTTTTATGGCTTTCTCTAAAACAGGAAAGTCTACTTTTTCGTCAATTATTGCTGTTCCGCAAATATTGTTTACACTTGTGCCTTTATAAAATTGTTCTGTTACCCAAATAGATTTTTGAGAATTTGTTAATTCTTTTAATTCTTCCCCTAACATAATTTTCTCCCTTTTTCTACTTTCTTACTCCCATATTATACCATTATTTTGTATATTTTGCAATTTTTTTGTAAAATTTTTTGTTAATTTGTTAAAAAAAACATATAATAATGTTTTAACATTAATTATATGTTTTTACAAATTTTAACTTTTATTTCTATTTTATTCCCCATGCACTGTTTTCTTGACCATCTCCAACACTAAAGTCTATTGATGAATATGGTAATGTTACTATAGGTCTCAAAGAGCCAAATACACCAGTTATATAACCATCTTCATTTATTGAAGAATAGATTTTTGAAGCACCTATTTCAAAGCCTTTATATAAGCAAAATTCCAATTTTGATGTGTTTAAATCATATCTAACTGCCCTTGTTGAATAGAAATTAGATGAGTTAGATAAAAGATCAAAGTAGAAATCAGTATCTTCTGTAGAATTTTGTGTTTCAACTGGTTTCATATGATTTTGAGTTTGGGAATTTAGTGTAAAATAATTTACCTTTATATCAATACTTTGATTTGCTCTTTCACTTCCAGATACAATGTTTTCTTGTTGGCTTGCCCCTAATGTTCCATTATTGTTTATTGTATCGACCTTATTTTCACTTCCTTCTTCTTGTTTCCATATTAATGGATAATTATGCTGTCCATCTAAATGTAAAGTCAAACCATATGTGCTATAACCACTAGGTGTTTGTATATAGTCAAAATCTTCTTCAATCTTATCAGTTATGTCTTCAATTTTTATATTTCTTGCTGTTGCTCCTATTCCTTCATTTTTATATAGGCTATTACACATTTGGTTCATAACATATACTCCATTGTTATACCCATTTGTTCCCATTAGAGAAATTCTACTTTCTGTCTCATTTTCTGCAATTAATTCTACTTTTCCATCATTTTTTATATCAAATACTATCCATTTAAAGTCTTGTACAGACATTGTATTGCTTGTTCCTAAGTCATTTGATGTAACTGTCTGTTCTCCATCGGGAACATAGTTTATATAGTCTCCTATTTTTAATTGTTTTTCAATTAAATTTTCTATAACTATAGTTACACTACCTTCGTTTCTAGCATTGTCATAAAAGGTAAAAGTATATGTGCCATTTGCTGTAATTGAAAATGATGTTGAATTTATTTTTTGTACATTTTCAGAAGGCGTACATGTAATAGAGTTATTATCTAATCCCGATCCACCAGTATCAGTTGGGTACAAATATATCATAGCCTCTGTGTCCCCAATATAAAAAGTGTCATAATTTGCGGTAGGAAGTTCTTTATCTATTCTATAATATCCTCCTGTTATTTGTGTTCCGAAATTTCCATACTCATCTCTTAATCTGGCATATATTGGTCCATTTGCTGATAATTCTGGTTTATTACTACTATCATAGTCATACCAACGACTTCCGTCATAACTAAATTGTAGAGTGTATGTTGATGAAGCAAATGAAGTTATTGTTACTATTACATCATTTTTAGTCCAACCATTTTCTGAATATGAGAAAGTTATATTTCCATCTGCGTCAGGAATTGATTGTATGGTATATTCTACCGGATAAGATTCTATCTCATTTCCTGCAAAATCTCTTGCTTTTACTGTAATTGTATATTTTTTGCCAGGAATTAATCCTGCAAATGTATATATATTAGATGATTTTGTTACTGAATCAGTTCTTCCGCTTATGATATATTCATACTCTTTTATTTCGCTACATCCATCAATATTTGTTTCAGGTGCATCTGTTACATTACATGTTACTGTAATTTGATTTCCATTTGAAGTTAAAGATGGTGTAAATTTATTTGGTGGCAATCTATCTATATTAGTAACTTTATATCCCATTATATCTGTTGTTTCATTAGTATTCGGATTTCTAAATCTTGCATATACTATATCATTATTGTTTTCTACTTGTACTCCTTCACTTGCAAAATATGTTTTCCAACTAATATTATCTGTTGAATATTCTAATATATAACCATCTGCTTCTCCTTCTATAGTTACTTTTACAGGTCCTTGTGTCCATTCATCTGGATTTCTATGGAATTTGATTATTTCTGATACATTTGGTAAAGTTCCTGTTTGTACATTCTCTATTTCTGTTTCTTTTTCATTTCCAGCATTATCTATTGCTTTTATTTTTATTTCATATGGTGTATTTTGTTTTAACCCTTTAAATTCATACTCATTATTTGTAATCTCTTGTGTCCAATTTTCGCCACCATCACTACTGAAACGATAGCCTCTTATTCCACTACATCCACTTTCTTGAGTAGCTTCTGCATCTGTGGCATCTCCTTTTACAGTTATTGTAGTAGTTGTTTTCTCTATAACTTGTACAGAAAAATCTTTTGGTTTTAATGTATCTATATTTGTAATTGTATCACTTGTTGCTTCTCCATATGTTTGGTTTTCAACATATCTAGCATATATTGTTCCATTTCTTGTTATAGTTATTGGTCCATTATATTCGTAATAGTCTTTTCCATTAGATGAATATTGAATTTTGTAATTTGATTCTGTTGAATTTATTGTTACACTTACTGATTTTGTCCAACCATCTGCAGGTTGTTTTGCAAATGTGATTTTTCCGTTTGCTGATGGAACTTCAGAATTTGGCATTGCTGGTATTGTTGCTGATACTGTTTCATTTCTAGCATTATCTATTGCTTTAACTTTTACCAAATATGTGGAACCTTCTACTAGGTTATTGAATTCAGCAGTACCACTTGTTCTAGTATTTGTCCAAGTTTTACCATCATCAAGACTAAATTGATATCCTTGTATTCCACTTTTTCCATTTATACTTGTTGCTGTTGCATCTTCTGCAATTGTTTCTATTAATATTCCACCTTTTGTAGCTGTTATTTTAGGAGTAAAATCCAAAGGTTTTTCTCTATCAATATTGTCTATTTTTTCTGTGACAATATCTGTTTCTTCATTAGCTTGATTTATTGCTTTTGCTTGGACTTCCACTCCATTATTTTCCACATTAAATGGTTCTGTATATTCAATCCAAGAATTTCCTCCATCTAGACTATATTCTTTTTTTATGTTTATATTAAAATTAGTTGTTAGAGTTACTTTTACAGGTCCTTGTGTCCATTCAGTTGGTTCTTTGCCTATTGTTAAAGTTACTTGGTTTATATCTATTTCTTGCTCGTCGTCTATTAATGGCATTGACGTTTCAATTTCATATCCTTCTTTTGTAATTATTTTTATGACTTTATTTTCCTCGTCTACAGTGATTTCTTTTGCATCTTGAAACATCTTATCTTGTCTAATATCATTTGCATAATCATTTAAGAATTCTATTACATCTGATTGAGTTACATCTTTTGCATATGCTTTGGCTCTAATTACTTCTAATTGATCTTCATAAGCGGATATTTCGGTTTCTTTTTTTGCTTTTTTGCTATTTGATAATGCACTTTCATCCCCTGTAATTGAAGAAATCGATATTCCAGCTAGTATTATTAAAATTATTACTGTTATCACCAAAGCTATTAATGTTATTCCTTTTTCATTTTTTATCACAGTTATGTACCTCCTTTAAGTTTTATATTTTTCTTTAGTTTTGCTCATTTTTATATAATTTTATAATATCAATTTACATTTCTAAAGTCAATACTTTTAAATTGATTTTAAAACAAAAAAAGCTATATAATTAGTTGTCAACTCATTATATAGCTTTTTTATTATACTTAAATAATAGTTATGCATTTCTTCTTGTTATTATACAATCATATGCATCTGCAAAGTTTGCTGCTATAGATGCTTCGAAAGGAACTGTTTCTCCTGGTGATATTTTTCCAACATATCCAGATACTGTTACTATTTCATTTCCGGCTTTGTTTACAAATTTTATTTCTAAAATTGTATCTGGAATTTCTGATGATGTAGTATTTGTTATATCTGCTTTCATTGAACTAATATTATCTGTTTCTGTTATTTTTATATTTGATACTTGTAATCCGTCTACATCTTTTGTTTCTTTCATTTTTTCACTTATATTGACTTTGCTTGTATCTTCCATTACTTGTGCATAACTTTGGTTTGATTCTTCATCTGTTGTATTTTTTTTGTTTTTTATTAATATTAAACTTGCTATTGCAATAATTACTAATAATATTATTACTATTATAATTATTGCTTTTTTGTTTATTTTAACTTTTTTCATTATACTTTTGTTCCTTTCAATTTTTTATTCCCCATCCATCATTTTCGTCTCCGGTTCCTACTGTTAAATCGATTGATGATATAGGAATTTCTACAATCGGTCTCATTTTTCCTGATAGCCACTCTGAACTAGATGCATTATTTCCTGAATGATAAGCCCATCCTCCTTTTATTAATGGTCCTTTAGCTAACCCAAAATCAAGTGTTCCGTTATTTTCATTATATCCTATTATTCTTGTAGCATAAAAGTTTTCTTGATCTGAAATTAAATTATAGTAAAACTCTTTATCTGATTTTGAATCATTTGTTTCTACAGCTATCATATGATCTTTTATTGAACTATTCAATTCAAAATAATTTAAATTTATATTTATTTCTGTTTTTGTTGTATTATTGCCATATATTATAGTACTTTGCTCACTTGAACCTATCGTTCCAGTATTTGGTATAGAATCCACACTGTTTTCTTCTCCTCTTTCTTCTAACCATATTAATGGATAACTATATTGTCCTGACAAGTTTATTCCTGTATCTCCAGCTTCAAAATAACCACTAGGAATTTCTTTATAGTCATATCCTGTTTCAATTTTATTTATTATATCTTCTATTGTTATGTTTCTTGCAGTAGCTCCCAAACTATCATTTTTGTATAATTTACTACACAACTCATTTAATGCATATACTCCATTATTATAACCATCTTCTCCTATTAATGTTATTGTTTTTTGTGTCGTATTATTTGCTATTAATTCAACCGTTTTTGCCTCATTATCTATATCAAAAACTCTCCATGTCAAATCCTCTACAGGCACATTTAAATTAGAGCAACCCACATAATCTATTGATAGAGTCTCTTCTCCATCAGGAACATATTCCACATAATCTCCAACTCTTAATTTAATCTCATCAATACCATCTACAGTTGCTGATACACTGCCTGGATTTCCAGCATTATCTTCAAATGTAAATGTATATATTCCATTTTGAGTTACTTCTATTTGATATGTTGTACTATTTAATTTTTTTACAGGTATTCCATTTGTACATACAACTGAATTTTCATTAATTCCTGATTCATCATCTTTAGGGAATAAGTTTACAATGGCATCTTCTTTGGTTTGAGATAAAGATGTTGTTGCTGTTGGATCTGTTTTATCAATTTTATAAAATCCTCCAGTTTTTTCATCTCCATAATTTCCATGAGCGTCTTTCAGTCTTGCATATATCGGTCCATTTGCTGTTAATTTAGGTTTACTGTTACTATTATAGTCATACCATGTTGAACCATTATAGCTGTATTGAATTGTGTATGATGACGCAGTTGAAGTTATTGTTACTGTTACATCATTGTTTGTCCAATCACTTTCTGAATAAGAAAAATTTATATAGTTTTCTGCATCTGGCACATTTGCAGGAAGTGTTATTTCTGCTGGATAAGATTCTGTTTCATTTCCTGCCCTATCTCTTACCGTAACTATTACAGTATATGTTTGGCCTGGGATTAATCCTGAAAATGTATACTTACTTTGACTCTCAGTAACTTTTTCTTCTCTTCCACTTATTGAATATATATATTCAGCTATTCCACTATATCCATCTGTTGAAGTTGCTGGAGTATCATTTGCAACACATGTTACAGTTATTTGATTTGAACCTGATACTTCTAATGTAGGTGTGAATTTTAGGGGATCCAATCTATCTATATTATATATTGTTGTGTATACAATTTCTGTCGTTTTATTTGTATTTGGGTTTTTAAATCTTGCATATACTTCCTCGAAACAATTTTCTACTGTTACACCTTTGCTTGCAAAATATGTGTCCCAATCTTTCATATTTTTTGAATACTCTAATATATATCCATCAAATTCTCCTTCTATTGTAACTTTTACAGGTCCTTGTGTCCATCCTGTATTCGGATTTTTATGTATTTTTACTATTTGAGATGCATCAGGTAATATTTCTGTTCTAACAGTTTCTGTATTGCTATCTTTATCATTTTCTGCATTATCTATTGCTTTTATTACTATGTCATATGCTGTGTCTTGGTTTAAACTTGTAAATTGGTATGTGTTGCTTGTAGTTTCTTGTGACCAGTTTTTTCCTCCATCATTACTATAACAGTATCCTCTAATTCCACTAGAACCATATTCTTGTGTCGCATCTGCATCTGTAGCATTTGCTTTTACTGATATTGTACTTGATGATTTTCCTTGAATTTGTACTGTAAAATCATTTGGATCTAATTTATCAATGTTTGTTATTTGTTCACTTATTTCTTTTCCCTTTTCATCTCCCTTGTAAAATCTTGCATATATAGTTCCATTTTTATCTACATCCACTGGTTCTATATATTCATTATAATTTGTTCCATTTAGTGAATATTCAATTTTAAAATTTTCTGATGAACTAATTGTTACTTTTACAGATTGATTTGTCCAATCTTTTTCTGGATTCTTTGAGAAAGTAATCTTTCCTTGTCCATCCGGTACTGATGCAGTTACATTCGTTCTTATAGTTTGTGTTGTATAATCGTTGCCTGCATTGTCTATTACCTTAACTCTTATTTCATAAATTGTTCCTGAACTCAAATTTGTAAAAGCATATGAACCATTTTCTTGAATTTGTGTCCATGTTTTTCCATCATCATTACTAAATTGATATCCAAGTATTCCGCTCATTCCATCTATATCTGTTGCTGGTGCATCTTGAGTATCAGCATTTATTGTTATTGAATTTTCTCCTGGTGTTACTGTTGGTGTAAACTCGTTTGGTTTTAATCTATCAATATTTTCTATGGTATCTGTTATAACTTCTGTTTCTTCATTATTTTCTGTATTTACAACTTTTGCTTGTATTTGTACACCATTATTTTGTACTGTAAATGGATTTGTATATTCTTCCCATGAAGTACCATTATTAATGCTGTACATTTTTTTCATGTTAGTTCCAATATTACCAACTATACTAACTTCAACTTCTTTATTAGTCCATGTTCTAGGATTTATATCTATATCTATTTCTACATTTCCTATGTCTATATTTGAACCATTGCCCATAATATCTATTGTAGCTTCTAGTTCATATCCTTCTTCTGTAATAATTTTTATTACTTCTCTGTCTTCGTCTACCGTTACTTCTTTTGCATTTTTAAACATATTATCATTTTTTATAGCATCTGCATATGTATATAGAAATTCAATTTTATTAGGTGTTCCTATTTCAGCGCCATATGCTGTTACTTTAATAACTTCAAGTTGTTCTTTGTATTCAGATATTTCTGCATCTTCTTTTGCATTTTTACTGTGATTAATTAATCCATCATTGCCAAGAAGCGTTGATATTGATATACCTGCTAAAATCAAAATAACTATAACAGTTACTACAAGTGCTATTAATGTAATTCCTTTGTTATTATCTTTAGCTTTTGTTTCTTTCCCTTTCATTTTTTCCACCTTATACATATTCTGTATTATAAAATAATAATATCAATAAAATATATTAAAATCAATACTTTTAAACCAAAAACCAAAAAATATTTTCTATTAAATAATTAGAAAAAATCCTAAAAAATAATTAAATTCAGATTAATTCTTTCAATTTAATAACATACTAATATTGGTGATCTATATGTTAAAAAAGATTGGAAAATTTTTAATCATAGTTTTATCAGTTTGTGGATTAGTATTGGGAGCATATTATTTTTACACTACATATCAAGGCATTGATGTTACTCCAGAATATAACATAACCCGTACAGGAATATCTTCACAAACTCAAACCGTAGATAATGTCTTGGAAAATAGTATGTCAATAACAAATATGGTAGAAAATGTTTCTCAAAGTGTCGTTGGTATTTCAAAAATAAAATCTCATTCTAATTCAATATTCTCATCAAATAGTTCTATTAATGAACTTGGTCTTGGTACAGGAATAATTGTATCAAGTAATGGATATATTTTAAGCAATTGTCATGTTACTGGAGAAACTCTTAGCACTTGTTATATTACATTAGAAAATGGATATACCTACGAAGGTTCAGTTGTATGGTGTGATTCAGAATTAGATTTATCTCTTACAAAAATTAATGCTACAGATTTACCTTATGCTACTATTGGTGATTCTTCTAAGATTAAGACAGGTGAGACTGTTTATGCTATAGGAAATCCTATAGGATATGAATTTAGACGAACTGTTACTTCTGGTATAATTAGTGCTACAAATAGAACAATTAAAATTGAAGAAAATAATTCTGTTTCTTATATGACTGATTTAATTCAAACTGATGCCTCAATCAATCCCGGTAATAGTGGGGGTCCGCTTATTTTGCCAAATGGAGAAGTAATCGGTGTAAATACTGTTAAGATTTCTTCTGCTGAGGGTATAGGTTTTGCTGTTCCAATTAATGTAGTTAAGCCTGTTATAGAAAAGTTTGTTAATGATAATAATTTTGATGAAGCTTTCCTTGGTATTTGGGCATATGATAAAGAAGTAATTCCTTTTATCTCTACAAGCCCTAACTATTCTTCTGGAATATATATTGTACAAATTGCTGAAAATAGTCCTGCGTTTTCGAGCGGAATTCAAGTTGGTGATATTATTACATCAATTGATGGTAATGTAATTAATAATATGATTGAATTAAAAGAATATATCTATTCAAAGCTTCCAGGAGATAAAGTTTCTATTAATATTAGTCGTGGTTATATCACAAAAACATTTGAAGTTACTTTAGCAAAAAAATAGAAAAGACTGTTAAATTGCAGTCTTTTCTTTTATATAAACTACTTTTCCAAATCTTATTTCATGGATTTTCTTTTGTATTTCCATTAATGGGATTGGTAAAAGTGATATTCCGATTGTTATCAGCCATTGTTCTTGAGTAAGTTGAACTAATTGGAATATGTCTGCCAGTGCTGGAATGAAGACAACTATTGTTTGAACAAATACTCCTAATATAAAGCTTCCAATTAAAAACTTATTTTCAAATATTCCAACTTTAAATATTGAGTCTTCGCTTTTAATATTAAAACTATGTACAAGTTCCATTAATCCAAGTGAAATAAATGCCATTGTTCTAGCCACTTCCAAATCATAATATTTGTTTCCTATACTAAATGATAACAATGTAAGTGTACCTAGCATAATACCCTCTATTATTATTTTATTCCATAGTCCATCTGCAAATATACTTTTTTTACTATTTACAGGTTTTCTTCTCATAATGTCTTTTTCAGGTGGCTCTAGACCTATTGCAATTGCTGGTAATGAGTCTGTTACTAAATTAATCCATAAAAGTTGAATTGCTAGTAATGGTGATTTAAAACCAAGAATTAAGCCCATAAATATTGTTATGATTTCTCCTATATTTGTTGCAATTAAAAAATGTATTGCTTTTTTTATATTATCATATATATTTCTGCCTTGCTTGATTGCTTTTACAATTGTTACAAAGTTATCATCTGTTAAAATCATGTCTGATGCATTTCTTGCCACATCAGTTCCGCTCTTTCCCATTGCAATTCCAATGTCAGCATTTTTTAATGCTGGGCTATCATTTACGCCATCACCAGTCATTGCAACAACTGCACTTGTTTTCTGCCACGCTTTTACTATTCTAACTTTATGCTCAGGTGTAACCCTCGCAAATACTGAATATAAACTAATTTCCTTTTCTAATCTTTCTTGTGAAATTCTATCCAACTCTTGACCTGTTATTGCTTTATCTTTTGCTCCTAATATATCAAGTTGTTTTGCTATAGCTTTTGCTGTTTCTATGTGGTCACCTGTTATCATAACTGTTTTTATTCCTGCTTGTTTACATGTTTTAACCGCTTCTTTAACTCCTTCTCGTGGAGGATCTATCATTCCTACTAATCCAACAAAATTCAAATTATTTTCAATTGTTTGAGAATCTATCTTTATAGGTGGAAAATCTAATTCTTTGTATGATACAGCAATTACTCTTAAAGCCTTTTCTGCCATTTGCATATTTTCTCTTTGGATTTTTCTTTTTTCATCAAATGTTAATTTACATTTTTCTATTAGAACATCTGGCGCACCTTTTGTTATAACAAGATATTTACTTCCTTTTTTATGAATAGTTGTCATCATTTTTCTATTTGAATCAAATGGTATTTCTTCTACTCTTGGCATGTTTTGTTCTAATTCTGTTTTATTTTTGTTCCTGTTTAAAGCGTTTTGAACTAATGCAATTTCTGTTGGTTCACCATTTATTTCTAATTTTCCTCTTTTACGAATAATCTCACAGTCTGTACACATACAGCTAAGTTCACTTGTTAAATCAGCATCTCTTGCTTTTATTTCTACAACTGTCATCTTATTTTGTGTTAATGTACCAGTTTTATCTGAGCAAATTACCCTACTACTTCCTAATGTTTCAACAGCTGGAAGTTTTCTAATTATGCAGTTGTTTTTTGCCATTTTGGTTACTCCTATAGACAACATAATCGTTACTATAGCAGGAAGTCCTTCAGGTATTGCAGCTACTGCCAACCCAACTGATGTCATAAACATTTCAATTGGTTCTATTTTATTTATTAGTCCAATAGCAAATATTATAACACATATTACTAGGCACAATATTCCAAGTATTTTTCCTACTTGTGCTAGCTTTTTTTGAATTGGAGTTTCTGGAGCTTCATCTTGAAGCATCATATTTGCTATTTTTCCAACATTTGTGTTCATTCCTATTTCTGTAACAACCGCTTTTGCATGACCATTTACAACAATACTTGCCATAAATGCCATATTCAGTTTATCTCCTAGTGGTACATTTTGTTTGCAAAGTATATCCGCATTTTTTTCAACAGGTTCTGTTTCTCCTGTTAAACTTGATTCTTCGATTTTTAAATTATGAGTTTCTAATAGTCTACAATCAGCAGGGACATAATTTCCCGCTTCTAATATTATAATATCTCCTGGAACTAAATCTTCTGCATTAATTTCTGTTGTTATACTTTCTCTTAATACTTTTGCTTTAGGTGGTGTCATCTTTTTTAATGATTCAATTGCTTTTTCTGCTTTAGCTTCTTGTATTACACCCATAATAGCATTTAAAATAACTATAGCAATTATGATAATTGAATCAACATAGTCATTTTCTCCTTGTATATAAGAAACTCCTGCAGATATTATTGAGGCAACAATTAGAATAATTATCATAAAATCATCAAATTGTTTAATAAATTTTACTAGCAAGCTTTCTTGTGGCTTGTCTTCTAATTTGTTTAAGCCATATTTTTGCTTTCGCTGTTTTATATCTCTTCTTCCAAGACCTGTTTTTTCGTTAGAGCCTATTTTCTTTAGCACATCTTCCTTTTTCAAAATTTCCCACATAAACTTTCTCTCCTTTGTATTGTTTTTGTTGACCTTTTCAATTTTATGTAGGTTGTACTAAAGTTATGACTAATTTTTTGTCACAGGGACGGTCCTTAGTGGCAAATTTATTATTAATAGTTGATACAATTAGTTTTTTAAGCTAATTTTTGACTTTCATATTTGTATAAATTGAATTCATATATTCATCAGGATAATATTTATCTAAAAATACATCTATTTTATTTTGAGGTGGAATGTTTTTTCTTCTATTTGCTTGTCTAGTTGCTGCAAGACAAGATATGCTTATATTGAATACCATAAAAATTACTACAACTAAAGTCATTACTTGTAGACTTGGATTTTCTGTATGCTCTTTCAATTTTTTTATACCTGGTTCTATAAAAGAAACATATATTACACCTGCAATTCCCCAATATGTGCAATGTAGTAAACTTGTTCTTCCATTTATATCAAATAGCATATATGTGTAATCCCAAGATATTGTACCAAATACTTTTTCTTGTACATAAGAACTAATGTATTCAGTAATTCCTCCTAAGACCATAGTTATAAAAAATATTTCAACTTTATTTCTGGTCTTTATTTGACTTAATAATATGTAATATACCATTCCTCCAATTCCATATACCGGTATAAATGGTCCATATATTAAACCTTGTCTTGTTTCAAAATGTCCTTTTTGAAATAACACTACAGTCATTTCAAAAATATAACCTAATATACTGCCTATTATAAATATCCAAAATATTATTATTAATTCTTTTTTTATGTTCTTCTTATTCATTTTCTGCTCCTGTTTTTTGTCACGGGGACGTACCTTAATGGCAAATTTTTGTCATAGTGATGAACCTTTATGACAATTGTTTTTTCCATACTTTATTGACAATTTTATTACTATTATATTTCTTTTTTCTTTTTCTTGATATATTTTTCACTTACATTTATATTACAATATTGAAAGTTTTTTGGAAAGTAGTTTAATAAATTTTTAAGAATTAAAAAAAGAAGATATTTTTATCTTCTTTCATAGTTCTTTAATATAACAAACATCACATGCAAAATGTCCTGTTTGTACTAGCGGATGAGCTATTCTTTTAAAGCCATATTTTTCATAAAACCTTTGAGCTGCAACCATATTTTCTAATGTTTCTAAATAACATTTTTTATAATATTTTTTTGCATATTCTATTGAGGTTTCAATTAATTTATGTGATATTCCTGTTCCTCTTGCTTCTGGCAAACAATACATTTTTTGTAATTCACAAACTTCATCTATTCCGCTTAGCTTTCCTATTCCAACTCCCCCAACAATCTTTTTGTTTTCATCTTCAGCTATCCAGTATTTATTTCCGTCTGTATTATATATTTCAGAAAATCTTCCTAAATCAGGATCTGTCCATGCTGTTCCTTCATGATTTGCTCCTTTAGAATATAATATCATTTTTTACCGTTTAAATAAAGATTTTCGGAAAATTTTTCTAAAAATTTTATTTCTATAATTAATGTATCTTTTGTAAAATTTGCTGATATACTTCCATCATTTAATTCAACTAATTCTTTTGCTATTGATAAACCTATTCCAGTAGATTTTTTGGCATTTTCTACAGTAAAATATCTATCAAATATTTTTTGTACTGTTGTAGCATCTAATAGTCCATCTTTGACTTTATTAGCAAATATAATTGTCCCATCATCTTTAAGTTCAACTTTAAAATTATTAACACAATATTTTGAAATATTTGATAAAATATTTTCGAAAATTCTTATAATAGATGCTTTATTTAGTTTTTTATATACATTTTCACTACACATAGATATTTGAGGTTCAATACCTTTTTCTTTAAAAATAACATAGTAACTAGCAAGAGCTTCTTCTAAAATTTCATTTATGTTACATTTTTCTTTGCTTATTTTTATATTATTATCTATTGTTTTTGAAAAGTCAAATAATTGCTCTGTAAGCTCAGTTAATTCATCTGTTTTCTTTTGAATTATGTTTAAATATTTTTCCTGATTTTTAGATAATTTGTCTTTTTCGATTAAATCAATATATCCTTTTATGGCTGTTAGTGGGGTCCTTAAATCATGTGATATATTGGTAACAAGCTTTTTTAGTTCTTGATTTCCACTCTCATATTGAAGTTTTTGTTTTCTTATTGTTTTTAGTTCTACATTTAAGCTAGTGGCTAATTTTTTTATATTTTTTTCTGATGATGATATTGTTATTAAATTATTTGTGTCAGATTCTAAGATATCTTTTAATCCTGCTTCTATTTCTTTAACTGACTTTTTCATGAAATAAAGTTTTATTGTTAAAGCTATACAAATAACTATTAAAGTAAAAAGCAATATTATTACTATGTTACTCACTTTTTCCTCCTATTTTAGTTCTTTTTTGCTAAATAAATATATCCCTGCTATATTTACAACTATTATTAATGAAATAGAATAAAATGGCATTTGGTTTGTGTTTTCGAAACTATTATTTTGAACTTCATTTGCTTGTGCATTTGGTATTAATAAATAAATAGCTTTTGCTATTTTTACTTTTTGGTCTCCAGGATAATTAGGATTAGGTTCTTGACTTAAAACATATCTATTTCCATTTTCATCATAAAATGTATGTTCTATATATTTTTTACTATTAACAGTTAATCCAAGAGAACCTTGTACTATGAACATTGTTATAAATAGAAGTAAACATATTGTTGTTGAAACTGTTATTTCTGAGCATAGCATTGTTACAAAATTAAAAATTGAACAATATGCTATTATAATTAAAATTGTATTTAATATGCTTATGCCAAATTGTAATATTGACATCTGTAATTTTCCATACATTAGTGTGCCAATTGTTAATATCATCACCAAATACATTATTTCGCAAATAACTGCTGTTATAATGCTAATTATAAGTTCTGATAAATAGATATTAGCTCTGCTGTGTCCTACTATTATTTTGTTTCTAATAATTCCTTCTGAATATTCTTTTCCAACAAATATACTTACAAATATTGCAATGAAAAGACCTATATACACTATAAATTCATTAACTAGTGTATCTAATGGTGTTCCGTCATTTACACTATGTCTGAATAATGTATATCCTGCAATTCCTATTGTAAAAAATATAAATAGCCAAAACATTATAGATTTTTTTAATCTAAATAATCCTGCCATAAGTAATTTATGCATTATCAGCACCTCCTATCAAATTCAAGTAATAATTTTCAAGTGATTCTTCTTTTTCTTGAAATTCATTTATCTTACAATTTCTTTTAGAAAGTGCTATAGCTATATCTGAAACATTTATTTTTTCATATATTACAATTTTTTCTTTAGAAATAACTTTATATGAAATTCTGTTTTCTTCTAAATATTTTACACATTCTTCTATGTTATCTACAGTTATTTGAGTTTTCCTTTTAAAGTTTTCTTCTAACTCCTCACTACTTATTTCTTTTACTATATGATGTTTATTTAAAAATCCGTAACATGTTGCAATTTTAGATAATTCATCTAAGTAATGACTTGAAATTAAAAATGTAATTCCTTTTTCTTTATTTAATTTTAAAATTAATTCTCTAATTTCAATAATTCCCTCCGGATCTAATCCATTTATAGGTTCATCTAAAATAAGCAAGTCTGGATTTCCTACTAATGCAATTGCAATTCCTAATCTCTGTTTCATACCTAGTGAAAAGTGTTTCGCTGTTTTGTTGCCTGTGTCATCTAATCTAACAAGTTTTAGTATTTCGTGTAGTTCGTCATAATTTGGTAGTCCTATGACTTTGTATTGTTCTTTTAAATTATCTTCTGCTGTCATGTCAAGACATATTGATGGTGTTTCAATAATTGCTCCTATCCTTTTTCTAGTTTCTAAAATCCTTTTGCTTTTGTTTGAAATTCCATAAATGGAATATGTCCCTGATGATGGTTTTTGAAGTCCACAAATCACTCTTATTAGTGTTGTTTTTCCTGCTCCATTCCTTCCTATAAGACCATAAATTGCTCCTTTTAGGATGTGCATATTAAGTTTTGTTATTGCTGTGAATTTTTTGTATCTTTTTTCAAGATTATTTGTTTCTAATATATATTCCATAACTTCCTCCTTCTAATTTTATTTTACAATTAAATTGATAAGAAATCAGTTAAGAAATAGTTAAAATTTAAGTATTTTTATTCATGAATTTTGAAGCCAATTCCCCATACAGCTTCTATATATTCTTCTTGTGTAATTTTTCTTATTTTCTTTCTAATATTGCTAATATGAACTTTTAACGAGTTTTCATCTCCATCTAATGTATCATTACTTATTAGTTCGATTAATTTTGTTTTGGTTATAACCTGCTTAGGATTTATTAATAATTGTTTTAATATTGCATATTCAGTTTTGGTTAAATAAACTTGCTCATTTTTTACATATAATTTGTGGGATTTTTCATCTAGAAATAATTCTTTGTATCTTAATTCTTTGATATTGTTTTCCTTTTCGTTTAGTCTTAATTGAACTTTGATTCTTGCTAATAGTTCTTCTGTATTGAATGGTTTTGTAATATAGTCGTTTGCTCCATTTAGAAGAACATCAACTTTATCTTCTGGCGATATTTTTGCACTAATAACTATAATTGGAATACCTTTTACTTTTTTTACAATCTCTTCTCCATTTAATTTTGGAAGCATTAAGTCTAGTAGTATAAGATTTATTTTTTCTTTTTCTATTATAGTCATTGCTTCTGTCCCAGTAAATGCGCTTAATATAGTATATCCTTCTTTTTCTAAAATCTCTTTTATTAGATTGTGAATAGTTGTATCATCTTCTACAATTAATATTTTTCTCATTTTGATTTCCTTTCATTTTGTATCTCCAGATATGATTTTTTATATCATTTACAGTAGTTATAAAAGCTTTAATTTTTTCAATTGAGACTGGCGAAGCATAATCTTTAACTTCTATTAAATATTCAGTCTTACACATTTGAGCTTCTGTTCAATTTTTGATTTTATTTGATTTTTAATAAATTGCAATAAATCCATAAAAAATTTTTTAACAAAAAAGAAACCTCTTTCGAGGAAAAGAAAATATATTTTTCTTTTTTAAGCCAATAGCCTCATTCATTGCTATTGGATGGAGTATAAAGCTTTAATGTTCCATCGGCATTATACAGCGGTAGAAGTTCACTTGGTCTAGAGTTTGAGGATGCTCCAAAAGTAACGCTGTACATAACAAGCGTATTAGGATCATAAACAATGGTTACATACTTTGAGTTAGCCGCCTTACCACTTGATATGTCTTGAGTACTCACAACGATTAGCCTGTTATCAGTATTAATAGTTTCATTATTGGCAGCGTCAGCGCTGCATGCCGATAAGGAGAACACTACTACTAGAAGAATTACAACAGTGGCCATCCGTAAAAAGATTTTCTTCATAATATACCTCCAATTATAAACAGTACATTTGTTATATTTCGCTGTACCTACGAATATTAAATATATTATACAACATTTTTACATTTTTTGCAAATTTATAAAAATTTCTCTACTAGAACTAATTGGTTGGAAAGAAGCAAAACCTGATTTATTATTTGTAAGACCAATAGTTTAGACTTGTAATATTAAAATAGATGAAGCAGTTCTTGAAGAATTATAAAATAAAGTTAATTAATTTTATATTTTAACTATTTACCACATAAATTTAATGTGCTTTTATTAGAAATCTCATTTTTGGGAATTAAATACATATCTAAGTTATTAGTTGCTATAAACAAATAATTCATTACCTTTTTGCTTATTTGTATAGTTTATCATTATTATCTCCAAAAAAAATAAAAACCAAAAGATTTTTTCTTTTGGTTTTATGGTGCGCCTGGAGGGACTCGAACCCCCGATCTGCAAGTTCGTAGCCTGCCATTCTATCCAGCTAAACTACAGGCGCATCTACCTTACTATTATACTGTGAATTTCAAGTTTTTTCAAGTATTTTTCCAAAAAAATAATAAAGACGTATGATTAATTTATGATAATGTCCTAAATAATAACCTTAGAAAATGTCCCAAAT
>ERZ1643249.564-NODE-564-length-41749-cov-7.092915_pt1 | contig 41749 bp, 29 predicted proteins | sample MGYA00579263_ERZ1643249 | MGnify/ENA primary metagenome ERZ1643249 (study PRJEB29033, sample SAMEA4952264) | chicken gut metagenome | biome: Broiler Chicken; feature: Gastrointestinal Tract; material: Caecum | place: Ireland | collected 2018 | study: Broiler...
CTCAAAAACTATTTCGTCTGCAAAGACAGGCTCGTTTCTTACCGTTTCCATAAAGGCGTCTACGAAGTCCAATTCCGCAGAGACGGCATTAAACTCTACGTCGCCGCCAAAGCCGCTCCCTGCGCCGCAGATGTCCCTCTTTGAATTGCACGAAAACACAGAAAATACGCAAAAACAAGAGAACGTATGCGAAATTCTGCATCAGGAAGCAAAAGAGCTGTGCGCCGATCCCGAGACGGGCGAGATACTCTGCGAAGAGGAAATTTGCGCCTTTGACGACGAAAAAGAGGCGGAAGCAAACGAGAATAAGATCGACCCTTCCGCCTTCGATGCCGAAGCGCTCGCAATTTTAGACGAAATGTTCGGCGATGAATTGGAGGTGAGATAAAGATGTTGACGGAAAAAGACATCCGACCCGTTCCGAAATATATCCTGAAAAAGATCGAACGGGAAGACGCGCATCGATTCCCCTTTCCCGAAAAACAGGTGCGCTTTTATGCGTATCTCGCGATTTGGAAAAAAACTCGTCAAAGTGACCGTTGCGGTCAGGCATGCGCAAAGGGCGCCCCCGTTCGCGAAGGGACCGCGATCATCGTGCACGGGAAAAGATACGAACAGGCGAAATAGAAACAAATTTCAGGGACAGGAGAGCACACTGCCCTATCTGTTAGAAGATCTCCACCAACAAATCAGAGGCAGGTCAATTTGACCTGCCTCTTTTTATTGTTTATGCTTTAGTCTTCGCAATACGCAACCCAAGCGGCGTAACGGAAGAGTATAAAAACGAAATATTTTGTTCTTGACAAACCATCCTTCTTTTCTGAGCAGAGCTCTTTGAGTACACATTTTATCAATAATTATTTTCAAGGGCGTAATAATTTCAATTTCTTCATCATTAAAACGAGTGTCATCTAAAAGTATTTTTCTGTCTATCTTGATTTGAATCTTTAAAAGTTTTTTAACTATATTACCCTCAAAATCAAGATTAAGTGCCGTTTCCACTATAGCATTGCAAAAATCCTGACACAGCCTATGATAATTCAATCTATAAATCTTTCTATATCCTTTTTCAGCAGAAAAGATAAGATTATCCTCAATTCCCGCAAGCAAATCTAAAATTTTGTCAACAGACCATTGAACAGCGCCACGAACAAATGTGTAACAATATGTAATATCTCTGATTGCATAGAATTTCCCTGCTTTCGCAAAGGCTTGCAGCATAAACGGAGGATCCTGATAACGGCGATAATTTGGGAAAAAGAGATTGTTCTCTATCAAAAACTGTCTGTTATAAATAAAGCGATAGAATGCATAGTCAAACTGATAGTCGTAGAAATTAATCCATCCATCCTCATTAAAAGTATCTCCCGTCATATTACCGTCGAACTTCTCCTCAATCCTCCCGTTGTTGTCAGTCATAAACGAACCACCACAGATCAAGGCATTATTTTCCTTAGCAACAGCATAAAGCCGAGACAAAATATTTTTTGATGGATAATAATCGTCCGCATCAAGAAATGCAATATATTCACCTCTCGCAGCTTTGATGCCGACATTTCGTGCAACTCCTGGCCCTAAATTTTGCTGAATAAAAAATTTAATTCGATTATCTTTATTCGCAAAATTTTTGACAATATCTAAACTTCCATCTGTAGATCCGTCGTCAATACAGATAATTTCGTCTCCGTATCCAAGCTGTGAAATCGCGCCTTCTATGCTCTTTCCTATATTCGTTACATTATTATAAAACGGGATAATTATTGAAAGATTTATATTTATTCCATTGATAAATTTACTTGACATAAACATTAACTATTGGATCATTTTTCGGTACAGATTATCTTTACGATATCTGGGAATTTATTTACTATTCTAGTCATACTATTATCGTTTTCATTATTATATACATTTAAATTATATAACGCTGTTTCTTGCGTTCCCTCAATTAACTTAATAGGACGATGCTTTGCAGCAAGCACAACTTTTCTGTTATTAATAACCTCCATTGCTTTTAACCACAAATCATCCGCATAAATACAATTCTTTTCAATAAAACTAATATCAAATGCAGCCTCTCCAAAAGCATAAGGAGGATACAATACACCACCAATTCCTGTTGCTACTGCATAATGGGTAGCTTTACACAATAGAGAATTATCCTCACGTATCCAATCTTGATACTTATTTATTTTCTGTTTCTTCAAAGTTATTCGATGTGCGCGCATGCAAGAAACACTTTTGGGGTTATTCAGATAACTTTCATATAATGTGCTTATAATATCTTTATCATATATCACATCGTCATCAAAAGTAACAACTATCGCATTAGGCATTTCCGTCATTGCATAATAATATTTTTTATGCGATTTGATATCTTCCTCCACCCACTTTATTGTCAGTCCTTTTTTCTTTAAATCATTAAGTTCTTGAGGCAAATCGCCTTCAAGATTAGGGAACTGTTTTTTCGACAATACAAGCCAAATATAATCTGGCTTCAAATACTGTTGCATAATGCTGATTATTGTCTTATGGACAGTACCGATTCGCTGAGGATATGATGTCAAAGACGCAACAATGATATCATCTTTCTTTTTATATTTTTTGTAATATGCTGTTTTTTTATGATCATTGTATTTGTCTATTAACTTACATACTAATGGAAAAAGATAAGGTCTTTTGCGATTTATAAAATGTATTGTTGCACTTAACCCGTTGTCAGCAAAATAATGCTTGACCTTTAGCAATCTGCGCTTATATACTGAAAAAAATCCATTGTACTCTTTACAATATTTTTTACGAATTTTTTTATATTTTTCAGTATTTTTAATCATATTGTCAGACAACAACTTTTGTATATCAGTCCGATGTTTTGTCATGCTTGCCAATTTATTGTAGTTAGCACGCGATATCTCGCCCATTTCTTTAATCTTTGATGCCATACTAACAAAATATCGCAAACCGTCAGCCAATGATTTAACATTGCCCGACTCGAAAACCAATCCATTACCATTCTGAACCATATATTTTGCACCGACATTACTACTAAGCAATAAAGGTTTAGAAAACATTGCTCCTTCCAATGCTACCAAAGAACAAGCTTCATCCCTGGACGCAACAATTACTACATCCATTTGTGACATAATTTTAGCTTTACTCTTTTCATCCTTTATTTCACCAATATAATGAATATTTTTGTAATTCTTTATATCCTCAAGCAGCTTTGTCCAATAAGTAGATTGAAAACCAGGGCGTAATTGACCAGCAAAATAAATTTCTATATGTGACTTAATATCTTCAGGCAGACTATTATAAGCATCAACAATTAAATCGTATCCTTTCCTTTCTTCTATTGTTCCCAGCTGAATCATTTTAATTTTTCCATCTGCCGGTCCAGTATACTTGCCCGCTAAATAAGATATATCCTCAACACAATTATTAACTATTTGCACATTCTTATTATATTTTCTTATATAATCTGCCGCATATTCGCTTACACAATACAAGTTCTCTGCTTTTTTCAACGTAAGCATCCTTGTAGCGCTACTTTTACAACAGAAAGGTATATTTGTAGCTTCTCTAATATACCATACTGTAGGTATAAATTTTCTTACAACACTGTAGTATTCATCGGCCAAAATAGTATTAACAATGCATAGGTCAAACTGGAGCAATCGTTCAAGATTATTACTTCTTTCCATGTCTTTAGCTGGGACAATTCTATACCTTATTTTTTCTCGTTCAAACTCCTTTAAAAACTCACCTTTGCGAGGTCCCCAAACCTCTACATAATAATTAAGCGATTTGATAACTTTAGCTATACGTAATAAACTATGGGGAGCTCCAGTATAGGAAAATTCATGCGAGATCAACAAAACTTTTCCCTTACTGTTACCTTCTGCCCTCAAGGCCAGAAAATCTCCAAAAGTAAAAACCTGCGTTCCCCTGTATGATGAAGTAATTGCATCATACACAAAATCTTTATATACTGCTTTAACATAATCCATTTTGCTAATACATTTAAAAAATGGACGTATGGCCGCATAAGGAGTAACTTCAAATAAATTATCCAGATTTTTTGTATATTTTTTATATCTATTTACAAAGTCTAAAATACCGGCATGAAAATCTTCAATCTGCGACTTATTAGTTATATGGTTTGAATTTGTAACAAGATTGATATTTCTGCAATCATCAAAATCATAATAGAGCAAAGAATTAGTCGTCGAAGAAAATAAATACTCTAGGCATAAGTTGTTTATCTCTGCTATTTTATTCTGAGTATACAATAAATCTTTATTAAGATCAGGCCCACAAACATAAGAATTAATAGTTCCGTTTGAAAAAGAGCATGCTGTTGTCATATTACTGTTTGAAAACATTAATGCACCGGAAATATTTAAATTCAGCTCGGGAAAGTCTGTTTCCAATAAATATTTAAGCGCTGTAATGCAACTGCCAGACCAACCAATATCAACAATTAATATATTTTTATGCCCCGCAATAAGTTCACCAAAATACTTTTTTGCCGCTTCTCTATATGTATGATTATTTAAAATTACATCCTGAATATGATTTAATATACAATTACATATTACATCAATATTTTCGGAAGTAAGAAGATCATTCGCTTCAAAATCCGTTTCTTCCACTATATAGTGAAGTAAATAATCTAAGTCAATCTTTTTTAAAGCTACACATATTTCATCATAGTTTTTAGACTCTTTGACGCTTTTTCGTATTGACCTATTCAATAAATCGTATAAATATCTTTCAGGCGTTGCCATAAAAATCGCAAATCTAGATATTGCTATATATTTACTTTCAACGCTGTTAAAATATTTACTGTAAACTTTTGAAATTATATCACAATCTCTTGCACAAAATAAAATAAGATCGGTTACTTTTCTGCGACAAAATCTTTCAATATATTGACAGAATCCATAAGTTATAATTCCGCCCACTTTAAAACCATGTTCATAATAAATATTTTCATTCCATAATCCTGTATGGATTGAATTGTTTAAAATGCCACGATAAAAAATACTACCAAGATTGATATCTATTACGTCCTGATACGGTTTAGAAGCTTCATGCACACTGGGATAATAACTCGTTTGAAAGCCATTTTCTCGCGTTCGTCTAATGTCTGCAGTATAGTTGTCGCCGATGTGTATAGCTCTTTGTCCTTTTATTAAGTTTTCATTAATATATTTTGGCAAAGAACCATCGCCTTTACAAAGTTTAAGCTCATTAGATACATATATAGAATAAAACGTCTTATATCCGCAATTTGAGAGGATTTCCGTGATTACAGTTTTGGGTAGATACATATCCGTCATTACTATAATTCTCTTGTTTAATTGCAATAACTGATTATATATATCAAAAAAATAAGGGTTTGCAATGCATACCTCTTTTTCTATTTCAATTTCACGAAGCATCCATTTCTTCTCTATACCATATCTTTCATATAAAACATCATAAATATCATTTATAACGATTTCTCTGGTATTTAGAGAAGCTTGCATTTTTTCACGAGCTATCTTTTCAGCAGTTATTCTTGCACTTTTAAAATCATTAAACCCCGATTCAACAGCAAGGATGGTAAAAACGTCTTTAGGATCATTTACAGTACGCAAAATTAGCGTATCAAACACGTCAAAAGAAATTATGTCAAATGTTTTTAATTTCTTCACAAATTCATTAACGGAAAATCTATTGATTATTGATTTCGATTCCTGTAGAGGATATTCTTTAACATCAGTATTACTCATAATATTTCTCCATAAGATTATGCATTTCAATATTGTTTTTAATTATTTAAATTCAAAAAACGATTTTCTATATCGTCAATCTCAAAATTTTTGAATGACTCCAAACCTAATAAATTTTCAAGCTTCATATTTTGTATGTAATAATACTCGTCGATATAATGCATTGGACTAAGCCCGATTTTATGTTGAGCGTTCCCTAGAGGATTATTTATTGGTGATAAAATAAGCGCTTTAGGAAGTAATTGTTCTAGTTTCTTTTCAATTCTTTGCGTCAATTGCCCCCTCCGTAAATACAGATCTCTGTGTTTGAAAGTAACAGCAACACCTTTCTCATCTATATACCTATCAGCAAATTTAAATCTATTTATAATTATATTTTCTTCCTTGTATTTGCGTTTTATTAAATCAACAAATTTTTCTAAACATTCATCCCAATATTTATCAGGTAAATCAAAAACACTTTTTCGTATATAGCTTACTTCATTCGATAGACCATTTAATGTTTTTTCTGCCGACAACGATTCGCAAATCAACGTTTCCTGACCATCGGGCAACTTAACTACATATACGTCGTTTCGACAATCACACGTATCAATCATCAAATATTTAGCATTAAAATTTTTATTAAAATATTCTTCTGCCTTCTTATAAAATTCCAGATGTGCCATTCGTTTTGTAAAGTTAGACGTTCCCTGTATTTTTTCTTCATCTATAGGGACTGGCTTTTCCCACATTGTATGAATAGGGTTTTGTAAAATATATGCGCCCGTCTTGATTCTGTTCGTGAAATTAAAAAGTTCCCTTGAAACACATGAGCCCCAAATATCTATAACAGGAGCCTCTCTTCTATAGCTATTACAATAAATTCTAATGTAATCTTCAGAAGCTACTCTAATTGACGAGCTATTTACATTCAAAGTATATAATTTATTTTCCATTGGAACGCCTAACGCAAAATAAACGGAAGGATATATCAACTGCATCTGACCTCTCAATCCGTCGTTTTCATCTAGTACAACTTCGTCTTCAAACGAAATATCAGCGCTGTCAAATTCAAATCTGTTTAAAATGCGTTTAGCCAGTTCTTTTATGACTACATTGGTAGGATGATTAAAACTGTGCCATAGTATTTCTTTCCTTGCGTTTTTCTCGATGTAATCATACATCTTTATATCACAATCTTTTTCATCTTTGATAAAAATTTTTAATTGCTCATAAAAATAATTTAAAACAAAATCAGGAGATAAAAACTTTTTATCTAAAATTTTATCCTTAATTGTTTCAAAATGTTCGCCTTTAGATAAAAATTCGTTTAAATACTTATCTCCATAAGCAAAAACAGGCTGTTTCCCTAAAGCAACAGCATTGAATTGAACCTTTGCTAACTGCGGAAAGTAACCAGCAAAATGCAATTTAGGAATTGTAATTATTCTTGCGCTATTTTTAATCCCTTGTCTAATAGCCTCTGTGGATAATTTTGGTGAAAACTTATTATTGATACTTACTGGCTGAGTAATACATAAATCGCTAATATTTATAGCAACTTCAAATAAAAATTCATTATCCTTATTAACTTGACAAATACGCGGCAATGCTATGCAATAATAAGACGAATTAAAATTTTTATTGGCTAAAAGATACTGTTGCAATAAGGTTGTCTGGCAATTACCATTAATAAAAAATAATTCTCTTCCATTAGCAAATTTTTTAACAACATCTTTTAGCCAATCTGTATTTGAATTAATGCTTGCAAGTGTTGATATGTCTAAAGCCTCATCATTTAGTAGAAAGAAAATATTAAAGTCATCAAAAAACTTCAACCCTTTTGACAGCAAATATTCAACGTTCTCTTTCCAATGTTCATTTCTACGTAAAGTAATCAGAATCTTTGCACTTCTATTTCTATATTTTTCCAAGTATGTTTCTATACTGCAATAAGGAGTACTTTCCCATTCCTCATTTTCACTTATGCTTGAATCACACAAAAAATAATCAATCTCATAATAATTGCTTAGTTGTAAAAAAATTCTATGAGAATCTAATGTTTGGCTACCCCATAAAGAAAAATGTGTATATTTAGGATAACAGTAATTCATTGCAATAAAAACTCCTCCTTCAATCCCTCTGGAAAATATCTCTCGTGTAGACCTTCTCGCGGACGTCTACAAGCTCGGGGGCGTTGCGGTTTGCTATGATGATGTCCGCACGCTCTTTGAATGATGCAAGATCTTTCGTGATCTCATGTCCGAAATGCTCACTCGTCTTTGCCGTCGGTTCGTAGATGATCACCTCCGCTCCGTAACTCTCCAGACGCTTGATCACCCCCTGAATCGCACTTTGACGGAAATTGTCCGAATTCGTCTTCATCGTCAGGCGATACACGCCGATGCACACCTTTTTCTTGCTCGGATACCCCGCCCGACGCATCACCTGCTGTGCGATGAAGTTTTTGCGCGTGCGGTTGGATTCCACGATCGCCTGGATCAGATTCTCGGGAACGTCGTTATAATTCGCAAGCAGCTGTTTCGTGTCCTTGGGCAGGCAGTATCCGCCATACCCGAACGAGGGATTGTTGTACCCGCCGCCGATGCGCGGATCGAGACACACCCCCTCTATGATCGCCTTCGTGTCCAGCCCGCGCATCTCCGCGTAAGTGTCAAGCTCGTTGAAATAAGAGACACGCAATGCAAGATATGTATTTGCGAACAGTTTGACCGCCTCCGCTTCCGTCGTGTTGGTCACGAGCTTCGGGATATTCTCCTCGCACGCGCCCTCGGCGAGAAGCTGCGCAAACCGCCATGCAAGATCGGACATCTCTTGCACCGAAAGATCGGTGCCCACCACGATGCGCGACGGATGCAGATTATCGTATAACGCACGGCCTTCACGCAAAAACTCGGGAGAAAAAAGCACTTTTTCGTAACCGTATTTCTTTTTCAGCTCCGCCGTGTAGCCGACGGGCACCGTGGACTTGATCACGAAACACCCCTTCGTCCCCGCCGCAAGCGCGCATTCGATCGCGTTTTCCACCGAAGAAGTGTCAAAATAATTCTTCTGCGGGTCGTAATTGGTCGGTGTAGCGATGATGATAAAATCCGCGTCCGCGTAATCGGCCGATGCGTCCGTCGTCGCACGGAGATCCAGCGTCTTGTGCGCAAGATACTCCTCTATCTCCTTATCCACAAGCGGCGACTTACGCGCGTTGATCATCGCCGCACGCTCTTTCGAGATGTCCATCGCGACCACCTCGTGATGCTGTGCGAGCAAGATCGCATTGGACAAGCCCACATACCCGATGCCTGCTACCACTATCTTCATTTTTTTCTCCTTCTCTTTCTCGTTATTCCTATGTTCATGCCGTCACGATGCCGTTTTCGATCAGGCGGTGCATGTGATAATAAAACGATGACTTTTTGATGCCTGTGGAATCGAGCGCTTGCTGCAGGGTGATCTCCTTTTTTCGAAACGCTTCTACCGTCGCAACAAACTCTTCCGTGTATTCGATCCGCGGTCTGCCGAACCGTACTCCGCGCTCTTTCGCCTTTCGGATCCCCTGCGCCTGCAAAGTCGTCCGACGTTTTTCCTTCTCCGCCGCAAACGTCAGAAATTGCTGGACGATACCGCCGACAGGCACCCCCTCCTCGCGCTTTCTCGTGTCAAGAAGAGGCATATCCAGCACCAGAATGTCTGCCCGAAGCCCTTCCGTGATCTGCGTCCACTCCCGCAGGATCCCCTCGTAATTGCTCCCGAGCTTATCCAGCGTCTTGATCACAAGCAGATCGCCCGGGCGAAGTTTTTCCTTCAATGCCCGAAAATTCGTATTCCCGTCTTCGTCCGCGACCACGTTTTCCTTTCCGACACGCTCTGCCAATATCGCGATCTGTTTTTTTAAATTTTGTCCCGTCTGCGCGCGTACATAGCCGTATTCCAACTCTTCTTTCGCCTCCCGAGTACTTCCTTTTTCTATCCTTAAACGTACACCTTTTTAAAACTTTTACAGCGAAAATATATCCCGCCATAAAATGACAAAATTAGCTATTTTGATTATAACAAATATGAAGTTTCCTGTCAACATCTAATTTCCAAAAAAGTGTACTTTTTCGAAAAATGTGCATCTTCGTCATTGCTTGGCGAAAAAGGACAAAAATGGCAAAGTCCGAAAACAAAGTTATCCTTGGAATTTTAAAAGGGATTGCACTTTCACGCAAAAAAATGAGAAGTCCGAAGATTTCGGACTTCTCATTTTTATAAATATCCGTGCTGTTCTTGCAAATTTATAATACTCCGTCACAACCAAAACAAGCGATACAAACGTGAATAAGTATAAAAGCAAGGCACCTACGCAGACAAATATAACTTCATATTTACAGCGAAGCAAGCTGATCACATAGTCACCAAAGGATGAAAAACAAGCAGGCCTCTTCCCGTGACGATACAAAACAGCGACCAAAAAAATCCAAGCCTACATGAGAAAAGGCGCGGCTTCCACGCCACGCCTTCCTCTCTTATTTCAAGCCACGCCTTTGCCATAATTCCCTATCGGAACTCCAGCAAGATCGGGGCGGCTTTATGTCCCGTTTACGCTTCGACGGGAACCGCGGTGATGAGTGCGGTCGCGTCGTTGACGCTGAGCGTGAAGCCCTTTGCCATCTTTTCGAGGTAAGCCTCCGCCGACTCTGCGCCCGTCATCTCGGCGGTCTCTTCGCTCCATTCCGCCGCGGCGGTGTCCGCATAGTACTCGCCGCCGAAATACTGCCCCATCTGCAGATGCAGGTAGTAAATTACGCGCGTCGCCTTGTTGAGCGTGAAGTCGGTGTAGCCCTCGCCCAGATCAGCGCTCACGGAAGAGGTATACGTGCCGTAATAGACGGTGATGTTTTCGCCGCGGCTCGCCTGGTCGGTGGTGCCGCTCGACGCGAGGCCGTTCCCCTCAATATCATCACGGACGTTATCCCCGTAATTTTCCCCTCCTTATTCATTTTCCCCATTTCTCCAAAATGCTAAATCATGAATCTGCCCCTGCCAAGAGAAATATTGGCTTAGTTATACTTTTATGGATAAAAGAAAAAATATAGAGAGCACTCAATGCCTCCTCCCTGCCAATCCCCTCTTCATTTAAAACATACAATTTCCATTTTGTTCCTCCCTTTCCGTCAATTTTTCTTTGAAGTAAGAAAAGAGCCGACCGATCAGCTTGCGGACATACTGGGGCGTGTACCCCCATTCGTCTGCGACCGCCTCCTGCGTTTCGTTTCGGACATACAGACAGGCATACAGATCGTACAGGCGGAGCGGCGCTTCGCGGATGGCGCAGTTGTATTTCTCAAGAATGCGTTTGACGGGCATCGGCCCTATAGAATGACTTGCGTCCTCCGGCGCGTCTCTCCGCGTATAGTAATAGCGGATCTCCTGCAATTCCCTTCTGATCTGTTCTGACGAAACCATTTGAATCCTCCTTTTGATCCGACGCCCGCGGCAAAAAACAAATCGTCTCTGCACTGAATTGTCCGACGGCACCGATCCCTTCACTTCCCCCAAGGACACGAGCTCGGAAAACGTGGCGGTCTGCGGCAAAATTTTTTAATTTTTCCTAAAATTTTTTGCAAGGCGCGATAGACGCGCTTCATCGCATGGCGGACGGAGCTTCCGTCGATGCCGTAGAACTTTGCGACTTCTTCCTGCGACTTCTCTTCAAAAAAGACCATGCGCACCATATCCTGCTGACGGGACGTGAGCCGACCGATCGCCGCGCGGAGACGGTCTGCGCGCTCCGCCCTTTCTTCCCGCTCCGAAAGGTACGCCTCCGTGTCAAAAAGGTCCGCAAAGTCAGCCCCGTCCTCCGAGAGCGCATCCAGCGAGAGCATGTATCCCGTTGCATCCTGCCCCGACAGATAGCGGTGACAGCTCTCGCATTTTTCCCTGCAACGCACGAAATGCCCCCGCTTTTTGCTGAAAACGACGCATCGGAAGTTCCTGCGCCGCGCGCGCTGTTCCGCCCTGAGCGGACGGACGAAAGCGCGATAGACTTCTTCCGTGACGGGTATCCTCTCGCCTTTGACTGTGACATAATACCGCTTGCCCTTCTCTTCCATGAATTAACTCCTTCGCCCGCCGCAGGGGGCAAAGGAGTATGCAAAGAGAAGGCCTTTTAAAAAAGTCCGCACACAGACCGCAATCGGGGCATGACGAGAAAAGATACCTTCCGCCTTCTCAAAGACGAGAAAGACCTTTTGTATCCTTTGCCCTTATTGCAAATCAGGCATCAAATATTTTTTTCGGGCCTTTTAAACAGAGTCCCAAACTGTTTTTGACAATAAAAAAAAGAGGCCGCCGAAGACGCAGACCCTCAATGGGTTTGCATCATCGACGACCTCGCAGGTAATCTCTTTGCTCGCATCATACGATCTTGACCGACGTATTCTGAGCGGATCTATCAAAGCACTGTCTCAGCTCGACCGCTCTCTCCCGCCGACCGGGATATTCTGTTGTCTTGTCTCGTCCGCACGCCGCGGACGCCGCACGTCCTTGACGTTGCGCCTCTTTTCTCCGATTTTCTCCGAGCGGCTTTTCAGAACGCGCCGCACTTCGGCGTTTGCCTTTTCTGCGTCGGCAATGCCGTCTGCGGCGCTTTGAAACGCTCCGCTTCGCGCCTCACCCGAAAATCCGTCCTGCAATTGCAACACTCCACCCATCCGTCGGTCTCGTCAAGATCGACGCCCTCGTTCCGCCACCCGCAACGAGGACATTTTACGCTTTCCCAACTCATTTGTTTTTCTCCTTTTTTACGAACATATGTTCGTTTTTTACGGGTAGATTATAGCACAAAAAGAGGGAGCTGTCAATCGCACGAAGCAAAAAAATCCGCAACTTCCAAAAAATTTTTTACGTGTTCTCCTACATGCTGCGAAGCGTGTTTTTTGAAAAAGAGGCTTGAATTTGAAGGTGTGCCGTGCTATATTATAACAGGAAAATTTTGGAGGTAAAGCCATGAAACGCATTCTCGATTTTCTAAAAGCAGCGGAAACGTATTACCTTGCGACCGTCGAAGGCGATCAGCCGCGCGTACGGCCGTTCGGCACCATACATCTGTTTGAGGGGAAGCTTTATATCCAGACGGGAAAAGGCAAGAGCGTCGCAAAGCAGATCGAAGCCAACCCCAAAGTGGAACTTTGCGCCATGAAGGGCGACGAATGGATCCGCGTCGAAGGCACGCTCGTGCGGGACGATCGGATCGAAGCGCAGGAGAGCATGCTAAACGACTATCCGTCCCTTCGCGCGATGTACACGACGGGACCCGACGGCAACACGATCGTCTATTATTTCAAGGACGCCACCGCGACCATCTCCTCTTTCACGCACGAGCCTGTCGTCATAAAATTTTGAAACACAAAAGTTGAACGAGCGGCGCATCGACCGATGCGCCGCTCGTTTTATGATATGAATACCATCGATCAGTCTTTCCGCAAAGTGCGGTACAGTTCCTTTGCCATGGTTTCCATGACTTTCTGATAAAACTCGGGATCGTTGAACAGCTTTGTAAAGGAATCGGAATTATTCAACCAGCACTGCGTAGCGATCTCTTTGAATTTTTCGGGAAAAAGGCTTTTGACGAACATTTCCGCCGTCGTATCTTTGGCATAGTGCCTGAATTTTTTCACTTCGCTGTCGTTCATAAACATCTGATAGATGCTCTCGATGATGACTTTGTCGCCGTCCGTGAACTGCCCGTCAAAGCGCTCGTTGACTTTATCGATGATGTTCTGCAACGTGTCCTTTTTCGGGATCTTGGGTTTTGCCTTGTCTGTGGAAGGCACGAGATCGGTGTCCTTTTTATCCAGTGCGATCGCACCTTTGAACGTCTGCGTCAGCGACGCATATTCGAGTTTTATTTTGCTCTCCACGCCCTCAAACGGATGCTTTGCCTTGGGCAACAACTTCAAGAGATTGGACGCAAACACATACTCTTTGAACAGTTCCTCGTCGTGCAGGCGTACAAGTTGCGTGATATAGGCATACGCCTTGACAAACTTGCGCACCGCCATGCGGGCGTTGAACTTTGCCTCTTCGGTATCGAGATCGAGATACCGTTCGATAACGGGTTTCATGATCCCGCTCAGCCTCCCGAGCGCGGCAGCGTCCTGCTTTTTGTCGGCGTGCGAGAGCATGAACGCATAGTATTTTTCAACGTCATCGCCGTTGTAGAGCATGAACGGTTTGATTTTGGTGCGAAGATCGTACACGCGGTTGAAGTCCGTTCTTCCGTCTAAAAGCGTCGTCTCGTAGAAAGGCTGAAAGCTCTCCTTGATCGCTTCGTCCGTATTGGCAAAATCCAGCACAAAGGTCGACGTCTTCCCCTTTGTCACGCGGTTGAGGCGCGAAAGCGTCTGCACGGCGTTCACGTCTTTAAGCCGTTTATCGACATACATGGAATGCAGGAGCGGTTCGTCAAATCCCGTCTGATATTTGTTTGCGACTACAAGGATATTTTTCCGTTCGGAGCGAAATTCGCGGCGGAAGCGCTTGTCCGTCGTGATCGGGTTCCCGTTTGCGTCGGCATTGAGCTGCTCTTCGGTGTATTCCGTGCCATCCACATTGACGGCGCCCGAAAACGCGACCATGGCGCCGCAGCCGCGGCTCTCGTTCGGGTGCGCCTTCATATATTCTTTAATTGCAAAGAAATAGCGCACGGCGTTGGCGCGGCTGTCGGCAACGATCATTGCCTTCCCCTTCCCGCCAATCTGAAACCGCCCGTTTTCGAGGAAGTTGCTCATGATCATGTCCGTTTTTTGCGCGATCGTATAGCCGTTTTCCTTGTAATAGCGCACGAGCGCGCGAAGAGCAGGCCCTTCGATGAGTTCGGGATTGTCCTCCGAAATACGCACGAGGCGGAACGCCTCTTTGATGGTCGTGTAGTTTGCAAGGACGTCCAAAATGAACCCTTCTTCGATCGCCTGCCGCATGGAATAGACGTGGAAGGGCCGCATTTTCCCCGTGACGGGATCGGGCGTTCCGAACAGTTCGATCGTCTTGTTTTTGGGCGTGGCGGTAAAGGCAAAAAAGGATTGGTTTTTGTGCATCCCCTGCGCCATGATGGTATCGACGAGCACATCCGTCGTGTCCACGTCCTCTTCGTCCATCCCCTCCTCGTCGGCGTATTCGCGCACGGCGAGTTTTTTATCGAGGAGTGCTTTCCGAAGCGCCTTGGCGCTTTCGCCGCTCTGTCCCTGGTGCGCCTCGTCGATGATGATGGCGAAGTTCCGCCCCGTCAGGTCGTCGAAATCCTTATACGCATACAGGAATTTTTGTATCGTGCAGATGATGATGCGCTTTTTGTCGTTGATAGCGGCAATCAGTCCGCGCGAACGCTTTTTTTCATCGATCGCCTCCACGAGCCCGGGCGTGTGGTCGAAACTTGTGATCGTGTCCTGCAGCTGACTGTCCAAAACGACGCGGTTTGTCACGACGATGACCGAATCGAACACCGCTTCGCTGTCGGCATTATGTAGTGAGGCGAGGCGATACGCGATCCACGCAATGGAATTGGACTTTCCGCTGCCCGCCGAATGTTCGATGAGATAGCTCTTCCCCGCGCCGTTTTGGCGGACGTCCGCGACCACTTTGTTGACGACGTCGTACTGATGATAGCGCGGAAAGATGAGTTTGGACGTTTCGACCAGTTTGACCTGCCCCGCTCGCTCGACTTCTTCCTTTTCGGTGACAAAGGAAATGAACTTGTTGATCAGATCGAGAAGATGATCGCGCTGTAAAACCTTTTCCCACAGATACGAAGTGGCGTAGCCTTCGGGGTTGACGGGATTCCCCTTTCCGCCCGTCACGCCCGCACCGTTGGAGCCCTGATTGAAAGGCATAAACCGCGTGCCGCCGCCCGCAAGACAAGTCGTCATATACACTTCAAAGAGATCGACGGCGAAATACACCAAAAAGCGGTGATTGAGGCGGAAACAGAATTCTTTAGGATCGCGGTCGTTTTTGAATTGCTCGATCGCGCAATCCACGTCCTGCCCCATGAACTGGTTTTTCAGTTCCAGCGCAACGACGGGAATGCCGTTGACGGAAAGCACCATGTCCATGGTATTTTGATTGGTTTTGGAATAGGCAAACTGCCGCGTACAGCCGAGGATATTCTGCTTGTAGAGTTCGTTCTGCTCCTCGTTGAGGTCCGATTCGGGCTTGAAATAGCAGACTTTGAGTTTGATGCCCATGTCCTCGATGCCGTATTTGAGGACGTGGACAAGTCCGTTTTCCTGGACGGAGGTTTGAAAGCGGCGATAGAGTTTTTCGGGCGCGTCTTCCCCGTAGTATTTTTGATACCGCGCCCACGCCTTTGGCTGAGAGCGCGAGATAAAATTGACGAGCACTTCGGGATAGATCGCCTTTTCCTTGTCGTAGACGTATTTTTGTATGCGGTGCCCGTCCGGGTTCAGATAGGAAAACTGCTCGTACCCGCCTTCTTCGCTTATCAAAAAACTTTCAATATCGCTTTCAAACCGCTTTTCGGATTTGTCCATGGTAAAAGTCCTCCTGCTTTCTTTCAATCTCAATTTGTTTTTCTATAGGTACGGGAACGGGTAACTCAATAGAATCAATCTTAATCCAAAACGTTTTATTATTACAATATTTTATATGGTTAATAAATTTATATGAATAGTAATTATTTAAAACATCTGTGCCATAAAGCACAAAATTAATATCGTTTAAATTGTTCTCAAGTTCTATTCCGGTTATATTTATACCGCATGTTTCATTATGAGCAAGCATGGTTTTAATACATGGATAAACCCTATCGCCGACTTGTAAAGCCATACTTATAAAATTTCCCCCTACATTTCTTAAACAACAAAAATACTGAGGGCAAATTGCGCCCGAGCCCTGCTGAATATAATCAAATTGGATAACTAAATTAAAATCTTGTGCTTCAATTAGTTTTAAATAAGGTTTACATTTTTTCTTTTCTTCTTCTTTTCTATCGTTATCCGTTTTTTTAATTGTCCAAGCAACACCCGCGAGAGTAAGAGCGCCACTGCAAATACCCGCAAATACCGTAAGAAGTATATCCGATAATTTTTCGTTGGGTATAAAATAAATTACAGTAATGCCACCAACCACCACAATGAACCCAACAACTAACGCGACCCATATCTTTTTGTTTTTATTCAATTTTTTTTACCCCACCTGTTTTTTACCTGTAACGCATTCGTAGATCAAAGACTTTTTGTATTCGGTCAATTTTTCAATTTTTTGCTGCTTTATGGAAATCAATCCGTCAATTTCTGCACACTTTGTGTCCAGATAGTCGACAATGGATTTTTGTTCCTCTATATCCATATCGACTATTTCTAAATTAGAATACTTATTAGCGCCAATATTTTGTATTGTCGCTTGAATAAAAATCATATTTTTCCAAAGTGAATATAGAGAACTTTGCGTGTAATACATTAAATATTCAGGCAATAATTTGTTTGCATTGCACTTCGCTTGAATTAAATATCCCGCATACGCACATTCCCCATAAAACTTTCTATATAAAAATGTTTTCCCGACAGTGCCTCCGCTCCTTGCAAAAAGAATGTCTTTATCCGATAAAATATATCCTTTTGCTTTTTCTTTTGATATATATTGATTATCGTCTCCATCTTTAAGACTTCCATCAGCAGTAATATCTGTAATACGGATATATCTAACTGAATCAATAAAATTTTTACCTCCCGATTCATTAGCTCCATATGCCATGTTTTGAGATAAAAGAAATTTAAGACGAACTATTTTGTGCGATTCCGCAATATCCCCTATCCATTCGACGCCGCTGGATTTTAGGGGGACACTTTTATCAAGGCCTTTGGTGACCGCTTCGGTGATGACAGATTGCTTATATTCCTTTAACTTTTCGATCTGCAACCGCTGATTTTCCATCAGCCGATCCACCACCGCACATTTTTTATCTATGATAGATACAATTTGCTTTTGTATATCAATAGAAGGAAAAGGGATAAAAAATTGTCCCATATCAGTCGCATTTAACGCACTTCTTACTCCATTTCCGCCTAAATTATTAAAAACACAATTATAATACATTGTCATTAAAAAATAGTAAACGAAACGATTATATTGCCCCTTTTTTCGAGGTGAAAAACGAATATAAGCAGGCGAAACAAGTCCTGTATATGGAGACAAACCTACACGACTTGTACTAATATTTTGTAAATCAATCATTTTAAAAATAAAATCATTTTCGTAGATAATTTGATATCCGTCAAACTCTTTGGGCTGAAGCCCGTCAGAATCATCTTTTGCTCGTTTAATTACGCCGTTTAAAGTTAAGGCAAGACGATCAAAACAAGAAGACCTATTTCCGACAATTTCTTTCAAATAAATGCAAATATCTTTAAATCGAACTAACGCCCAATCCTCAGGAATTTCCCCGATCCATTCAATTCCGCTGTCTTTCATTTAATCTTTCCATACTCCGCAATTAAATAATTTACAAAGGCGCAACAGCTTACGAGCATATATTTCGCTTCTTCGAAAGTCACATTACTTTCAAAGGCTTTTTCTGCATGGCGGACGCCTCCTTCATCACAGGTATAAGCGTATAACTTGACCCATGCCTGTTCAAGCGTAGGATGAATATGTATTCCTGTATCTTTCAATTTCTTTAGCGTTTTACTTAAATCACCATTTGCATCACCTGTAATAATTTTACAGATTGCTTCAACCGCACTTATACTTTCTTTAATACTGTTTTTATAGTCCGGATTTTCGCGATCAGACAAAAATGCCAATGCCTTTTGAATATGTGAACGACATCCCCCAAATTCAACCGATAACCCCGTTTCAATTTCCTTAACTTCTGTTTCATCTGTAATCCGTGTAATTATATTACCTATAAAACGATAGCCGACAAATTCTTTTTCAAAGACGTAATTAAAGGTTTTCATCTCGTCATAAGGAAAAAGTTGATAGGAAGTATCATTATATCTCCATGCATATCTGCGAGGCTGAAAATTTTCCTTAGTCCATTGCAATATTGCCTCAATAACAGTTAAAACTTTATCATAAGTATCGTTCCTAATTGTATCGTTAACAAGTTCAAAAAAAACATCAATTTTCTTTACCCCATATTCCGTCCACGTTCTAGGAAGTCCTGTTTCGTATGAGATCTCCAACTGATAAATTTCCGTAAAAGTAAAATCAGCAAGATTTCCTAAATCAAAATCTAAACTCCATTCTTCACTCTCCTTCTTTACTGTATTTAGTACAGTCTGTAATTCGTTGATAAAATAAGTTCTTGTCCTTTTGTCAAATTCAGTTATCTGAATGTTCGTGTTCAAACGATCAATACCATTTCTATCACTAAATCCACCACGAAACTTAACAGGCAAACATTTTTTCTTTTCCATCTTTATTCCCCCAAAATCTCCTCACGTATCTTTTTTGGCTTTTGTTTCCGCTTGCTTTTCCAATTTTTTTATTGCCCGCAAATATTCTTCTTCCACGGGGGAAAGCGTCTTTGCCTGATACTTTTTATATTCAGCCTTTGCCTTTTCGATTGCTTTTGCATGACTAATGCTTCCTGCGCCTTCTAAAACTTTTTCGCCCGTTGAAGATAAAATACGATCAAGATGTTCTACATAGTCCGCCATATACATAGGGTTATGTTTCATCGCCTGCACTTCCGCAAAATCAAAGTACCCCGAAACAAGGTTGTTCAAAATTTTCAATTCGTTTTCCGTAAGATAGTTTTTTGCGACTGTTACATCCTGTGCTGTGGGCATTTCACCCGAAAAGGTCGTCAACCCCATAAATGGAGCATCGGCATCCGCGCGCTCGTAAATCACCTCTGCCGCAGTATGTCCATGTGCGGCAAAGTGCAGTTTGTTTTGTACCATCTTAAAAAAAGCAATCGATTCACTGCTTTTCGGGTCGTAATCGACGCTGGTGGCATACAAGTCAAGTACCTGCCGATACATTACTTTTTCGGAAGAGCGGATGTCGCGGATACGATCTAACAGTTCCTTCCAATAATCGCCGCCGCCAAGTTCTTTCAGCCGCTTATCGTCGAGAGCAAAGCCTTTGATCATGTACTCTTTCAGCCGCTCCGTCGCCCAGCGGCGGAAATGCGTTGCTATCCGCGATTTGATGCGATAACCGAGGGAAATGATCATATCAAGGTTGTAGTACGGAATATCACGGGCGATTTGCCTTTCGCCCTCTTTACGAACCTGTCGGAATTTCCGACAGGTTGAATTTTCCTCCAATTCACCCTCATCATATATGTGTCTGATGTGCTCAACAATATTTGTACGCGAAGTCTGAAACAACTCTGACATCTGCTGTTGCGTCAGCCATACGGTTTCATCTTCAAATTTAACGTCGATCTGCGTTTCGCCGTCATCTGTCTGATAAATAACGATGTCGCCTAAATTTTCGGCTTTTTTACTTTCTCTCATAATTATTCCCCTAAAATCTCCTTCATGAGGTCGGTTTCTTCTTCGGATAGCGCCTTGAACTCGGCAAAAATTTCGTCTGAACTTCTCGGCGGCGTAAACTTATAAAACAGACGGGTAAAAGGGATTTCGTAACCAATTTTATCCTTACTCCTGTCCATATACGCGACGGGATTGTACGGCAAAACGTTCTTTGCAAAATATTCATCGACATCTTCGCAAAGGGGGATAATTTCGCTGTCGCTCTTTGCCTTGTTAGGCTGGGGCTTCCCCTTTTTCAAAATCGGTTTTCCCTCCTCGTCGCAGACGGGCGTTTCCACCGTCACTTTCGTAAAGCCGAAAAAGTCGTTTGCAAATACCTTGCTCTCTACCGCAAGCGCGCCTTCCGCGTATGCCTTGTCTTCAAATTCGTTATACGCCGTCACGATCATGCGGATGCAGGCATCGTCCAAGTCCACGCGCTTGTTGCCGATGTTCTTGCGGCGCTTGACAAAGCATTTGCTCGCGTCGATAAGCTGCACTTTGCCCGCGCGCTTTCCTTCTTTGCCCTTGGAGATGAGCCAGATATACGTCGCGATGCCCGTGTTATAAAAAAGGTCTGTCGGAAGCTGGACGATCGCATCGACCAGGTCTTCGCAAATTAAATATCGGCGGATCTCCGAAGGCCCGCTGCCCGCGTCGCCCGTGAACAGCGAAGAGCCGTTCTGAATGATCGCCATTCTGCCCGAACCCTCTTTCAGCTTCTTCACGCCGTTGAGCATAAACAGCATCTGACCGTCCGAAATGCTGGGAAGGCCCGGACCGAACCGCCCCTCGTAGCCGAGTTTTGCTTCCCGTTCGATCGCGTCCTTTTCGCGCTTCCAGTCTATCCCGAAAGGCGGATTGGAGATGATATAGTCAAATTCATAGCCCGCAAAGGCGTCGTCCGAAAGGGTGTCGCCGTATTTCATGCCGCTCACGTTCCCGCCCTTGATGAGCATGTCCGACTTTGCGATGGCATACGTCTCGGGATTGAATTCCTGCCCGAACGAAGTCAGCTCCGCCTGCGGGTTGATCTCTTTGAGGCGCTCCGCAAGACAGCCGAGCATCTGGCTCGTGCCCATCGCCATGTCGTACGCCGTCTTATAACAGCCGTTTTGCACGATCTCCTCTTTTTCGGGAGAGACGAGCAGTTCGGTCATCAGATAGATGATATCGCGGCTGGTAAAATGCGCCCCCGCTTCCTCGTTGTAACTTTCCGAAAACTTGCGGATGAGTTCCTCAAAGATATAACCCATGTCCGCAGACGTGATCTTGTCGGGCGACATGTCCGCCTTTTTGGAGTTGAACTCCTGGATGACGACGTACAACACTTTCCCCTTTGCCATCGTCTTTACTTCGTCGGCAAACTTGAAGTTTTCCAAAATGTCCTTTACGTTGTCGGAAAAACCTTTCAGATAGTCGTCGAAATTGACTTCGATGTTTTCCGGCTCGGCAAGCAGGCGGGAAAAGTCGAATTTGCTCGTATTATAAAAGGGATAGCCGGACGCGCGGCAGAGCGCCCCGTCGCGTATCGCACTTTCCGAGTGCGTGAGGTTGAGTTTTTCGTTGACTTCCAGCACCTTCGCCTTGGTGGGCGCGAGCGCGTCGTCAAAGCGCTTTAACACCGTCATGGGCAAAATGACTTTGCCGTATTCGTGCGGTTTATGCAGTCCCACAAGATGGGTGGCGATCTCCCAAATCAAATTCGCCTTTTCCTGGATGTTGATGTTCGTCTGTTTTTGTAATTCGTTGATCGCCATAGTATTTTCCTATGTAAGCTTTTCTATTGTGTATAGTATAACATATCGCCTGCCGTTTTTCAACCCAAATACGACATTATCAAATTCGAGGTTTTTGCTCTTTGTCGTGAATTCTGAATGATAAAGCCATTACTCCGACAAAAAACAAGCCTTGATTGTAAAGCGGCGCATCGATCGATGCGCCGCGCCTTTTAGTTTGTTATAATATACTCCATGCTTTAAGCTGCTATTGGTTTAGTGAGAAATATACATAAACTCGCCCCCCCGCGACACCTTTTAAATACAATAAATTACTAATCTAATCAGGCCTCTTAGAGGAGTCTTGCTTGTTGCTGCGTTTTAAACATCTAGCATTGTAACTACCTATTAAAAAGTAATATCCTTCTCTTTGCAAACTTCTTCTAACTTGCGCAGGGCGCGGTAGCTCGGCTCGGTCTTTCCGTTCTCCCAGCGGTTGACCGTGGCAAAGCTCACTCCCAAAAGCGAAGCAAATTCTGTCTGACTCATCAACAACTTCAGTCGGATCGCTTTGATCCTCTTCCCTATTTCCATAAAAACCCACCTCTAAATTTTTTATAACATTATTATAACATCCGATTGCAGAAATTTCAATAGAATATTGCAAATTCCCCTTGACTTTCTATCATATTAAAAAAGACGAGAAGATTTACCTCCTCGTCTGTCTTTGCCCTTCTCTATACCCTCCCGAGAACAAAGTCTACGGAACAATCGAAAACTTCGGCAAGTTTAATGATATTGTCCAGCGACGGCATGTATTTACCACGCTTCCAGTCAAAAAATCTCGCTTTTGAAACATTTGTCTGCGTATAGACCTTATACGTCGATACTCCGAAATACTCGATCAGAAAATCTAATCGCTGAGAAAACGGAGGGCACGGTCTATATGTTTCCGTTACGTTTTCCTCCGTAAGCCCCAACAAAAAGTCCGTGGAACATGCAAAATAATTTGCAAGCGCGACAATTGACTCCACTGACGGAAGCCGCTCCGCGCGCAGATAATAATAGAGATTGGAGCTTTTTACTCCTACCGCTTTTGCAAGCTCTTTCACCGATAAATTCCGCTCTTGCATGAGCTCCGCCAGAGATTCACTAAATTTCGACAAATTAACCATAATAAAGTCCTTTTTCTACAATAAATTATGTCTCATTTGGTTAAAAATTTTTTGACTTTACCGCGAATGAGACCTATAATATCTTTACACGATCCGATGCGCGCGGAGAAGCGGAAAAACAAAAGGAGCACATGAATTACTATGGAACAAGAACAATGCAAAAATGCAGAGAAAAATTTCAGGACGGATGCGAAAAATCTTTTAGAAGAAATGAAACCGATTTTAAAGGACTTTTTTGTCTGTGAACTTTCAGAATGCGAGAACGCCCTTTTGATTCGTCTTACAAACGGACAGACATTCAAGATGACATTTGAGGAGATCGCATGAAAAAAGCCCGACTGCGATAATTCGCGGTCGGGTGCACTCTTCTGCGGGTTTGTTTAAGGATACTTCCCGTAGTTTAAAGTATAGCGTGATTCTCTTCGGGAGATGCGGTTGTAGCGGATTTTTGCCTGCGCCGTCAAGGACGGGAAAATATCGCGCAAAACTGACAAGCCGCCCCGACCGTTTCAGGTCGGGGCGGCTTATTGACGACGATGCGATATTTTCCGCGCGGAAGAATCAGAACAAAAATCTAACGACTCCCCTTCTCCTTGACGGCGCGAGCAAATCCGCTCTTTTGCTTGTCTTATTGTTTTAATTCATTTTATATCAATTGTAGTGGTATGAAATAAATCGCCAAGATCGATCTCCAAAAAATTAACAGATAAAATGGAAGGCAGACTTGTCTGTCTTTCTGTGGCGGATCATTCCCCTTCTTCACGGTAGCACTGCGGATGTTTTTTTCTGTCAAAATGGCGCAAGACGATTGCCGCGATTCCGCAAAGCACGACGATACCCGCCCCGATGTTTGCAAAGAGAAGGGCAATGCGCCACGGCGACATCGTATAATATGCGGTCGCGCCGGGCGCGAGTCCGTCTGTGACATTGCTGTTCGCATATGCAAAGCAAATGTTTTTGACTGCGCGGCGAATCACCCATTGCCCCGCCCCAACGGACACGACATCCGTTTCGACACTGCGCCAGTTCATGCGCAGATCGGAACCCGCAAAAATCGCCTTATAGGCGACATTGGGCGTAGCTTGCGGTGCATTGTCCGTCGTAACGACTCCCTGAAAGCCCCATTCTCCGCGCAGGATCTCTTCGAGCAGGGCATAGTTCGCGGCGCCCCACGTCGCCCCCATCAACGCGCCGGCCGCCATCACGGCGGTGCAGCCGCGTACCGTTTTTTCCGCTCGCGTGCCTTCGGAGTCGCAGATATATCGGATCGTCTTTTCCGCTTCCTTCACAGCGATCTCGAACCCGCGCAGGTAGATCTCGCGGATAGTCTGTTCGGTCGCCCAGCAGCAGGTATTGATCGCGTTGTCCTCAAACTCGTTCATGCCGAGATGTTTGAGGTAGCATACGACGCCCGACTCCGAAGCGCCCGAAATACACGCCGCCGCCATTTTGCCCGACAGGAGCGGATCTTCCGAATAATATTCGAAGTTTCTGCCGCAGAAGGGTGTACGGTGGATATTGACGGCAGGCGCATACCAACCGTTGACACCGAGCGTTAGGCACTCCTGCCCGATCGCCTCGCCATAGGCGCGCGCGAGCGCCGTGTTCCACGTAGCCGCAACCGTCACCTCCGAACAATAGGCACAGGTCGCGAGCACATCGGAAGCGCCCGTGATCTTGATGCCCTGCGACCCGTCGAGGTCGACCGTCTTCGGCTTTCCGATGCATTCGACCTGCGCCGTGGAGAACATCGAACCGAAAACCATATCGACGACCGCCTCTTCGTCGTAGTCGATCTGATCGAGGAAACTCTCCCACGCCTCATCGTAATACCCGAGACCGCGCATATCGGAGAGAACAAGGCCGTTATCCTGTCTGCTCTCGGGAGCATCTTCCGCGTAGTTGACGCTCCCCTCACACGCAAGCCCGAGCAGCGGGTCGTTCAGCGGATCAAAAGAAGAGCATTCCGACTTCCGCGCTTCGGACAAAGCCTTCCTCTCCGAGAGCTGCGGGAACGTACCTTCCCAGTCTCTGCGCGAAAAGACGACCGCCTCCGTTTTCATGTAATCCTCGCTGTCCTCGAAAACATTGTGCGCGGAGACAAATTCCGCATTCTTATCGACGACCGCCTTCGCAGGGATGCCGAGGGAATTCCCTTTCGCATCCAGTTCGGACTGTGCGCGCACCTCACTCGCACGCGGCGTGTCATCATCGTACCAGACCGTTGCCGGAACACTAAACAGATCGCTGTCCCAGCTCTCGTGGCTGTTTTTTCCGAGCGTGAGAACATATTCGCCCTCTTCCAGAACATAGCATCCGCGCGTCCCGTCTCCGTTCTCGTGCACGGAACAATAGGACGCCATGTCCTCCTTTGCGAAAGAAAGCGTAACCGTCCTGCATTCGCCTGCGGATAAGAAAATCTTTTCAAACGCAAGAAGGCTCTTTCCCGCCTTTTCGATTCCGAGCTCCGCGTCCGTTTCCGTATAGGGAGCGGTGCAATAGAGCTGCAACGTCTCCTTTCCGTCCGATTTGCCTGTGTTGGTCACCTCTGCCGTCACCTCGATCGTGCCATCCGTTTCGCGGACGGAGAGGATACGCTGTGAAAAAGATGTATAGGACAGACCGTAACCGAACGGATAGACCACCGCACCTGCCTGTACACAGCCTCCCTCCGCATCTGTTGCGCCGTAGACAAAGCCCTTTTCTTCCACACACGCCGTCTCATAATAGCGGTATCCGTAGTAGATCCCCTCCTCATATTCGAGGAAAAAGACGCCCTGCTCGAAGCGGCCGCTGTTTCCCGCGATGCGGATGTCCTCCGTGTTGGTGTACAGCTGTTCGTCGAAGTTCTGCATGGCAGGCGACGAGAGCATATTTCGCTCCCATAGATCCGGCGTCCTGCCCGAGGGAACGATTTTTCCGACAAGAATGTCCGCAAGAGAGGAAAAGCCCATCGAACCGGGCCCGCCGATCCACACGATCGCGTCCGCTTCCAGATCCCCTTCCGTGAGTTCGCCGATCTCCATCGTATTTGACGTATCGAGGATTATGACGACCGCGTCGCAATGCTCTTTCGCGATCGCGATCGCCTGTTTTTCGTATTCGGTGAGGGCAAGCGCATACGGCGCGAGATCATTATAAAAGGGGGTATGCGGGAGGTTTTTCGACTCGCCGCCGATCCTGCCTATATAGACGAAAGCCGTCGTTCCGGCGAAGGAATCTTCCAGCCCTGCATAGACGCCGGGATCGAACTCATACAGTGAGGTACTCACCTCGGCAAACTCGTCGCTCCCTTCTTCCGGCTTGGCAGGTTCGGCAGATGTCTGCGTCAAGCGCACGGGCACCGAATTGAAAAGCCGTTCTTTCACCTCCGCATTGACCTGATAGTATTTCTCCAGCCCTTCCTCTGCCGTACAGACATAACTCTGCAAAAAATCCGTGTTCGCCGAACCCGTGCCGCCGTATACAGGATGCACATAGCGGTAGCCGAACGGCGTCACTGCGGATCCTTCCGCGAGAGGCAGGATCCCGTCATTCTTCAAAAGGACAATGCCTTCGTCTGTGATCTGTTTGGTCACCGCTGCGCCGTTCGCACGCGAACCGTGATCGCCCGTCGTCTCCGAAAATAGCTGTTCGTAGTAGTCGGTGTCCCAGTCGTCCGTATCTCCCGACTGAACAATCTTCCGCTCGCCGCGGCCGAAGAAAATGTCCATGGAATACGAATAGTGCTCCATCACCGCCGTGAGCGCGATCACCGTGCCCAAAAGGATGGCGAGCGGCGGAATGAGAAAGAGAAGAAACTGCCGCTCGGACATCCGCTTTTTACCCCTTCGCATTTTCCGCCCCTCCTTCCGCAACCGACAAGCTCGGGAACAGAATATTCAGATAGAACACCCCCTCCTCCGTCACGACGGAGAGATCCCCGTCGTACTTTTCCACGATCATGCGGATACTTTTCAGACCGAATCCGTGATAACGCTTGTCCTCCTTTGTCGTGACGGGAAGCCCGTCCACCATCTGTATCTTGTTTGAGTAATAATTGTGCACGCTGATGGATACAAAACCGTTTACCGAACGGACGATCACCCCGATCGTCCTTTTATTTTTGTCCTGTATCTCCCGCACTGCCTCGATCGCATTGTCTACAGCGTTACCGAACAATGAGTACAGGTCTGAGGAGCTGACAAAATCCAGACTTTTCCCGTCCGCCATGCAAGTGAGCTTGATGCCGTTTTTATTGCACAAAAGTCCCTTTTCAGTCAGAACAACGTCCAGCACCTCGTTTCCCGTCTTGAACACAGAGTCGTAGATCTCGATGGACTGCTCGATCTCCTGCGTGACCTGTTCGTCCAGCCGACCCTGCGTGCTCAGCCGGCGGATCTGATACTTCAGGTCGTGGCATTTCAGGTTGATCAGGTCCATATTTTCCTTGGCGATGATGTATTGCTCGTGCTCCTTCGTTCGAAGCTGACGGATGATCTCCAGCTCGTTTTTCATGCGGCTGGAGACGCTCAGTCCGAACTGAATGGAAGTGACGAAAAGGCAGCACATGATGTCATAGACATACGTCAGGCAGACGATAAGCATATCGGTATTCTCGTCGATGCGCTGAACGACGATAAGATTGAAGACGATGACCGTAAAGAGCGTGACGGTGGCAAGCGCAACGACGACGCTGTTTTTGACGTGCAGGTCGCTGTTTTTCCTGATCTTACGGCCGAAGACGACATACATGAGAAAATAGACGATCGCATAGCTGTCCGCATAGGCGATCGCCGTAAAGCCATTGTACTCCATCGGGATCTCGCCGTAACCGTAGGCGCCGCTCACCCCCTCGGAGATACCGGTAACCGTGACGACGAGGCTGTAAATCTCATAGGCAAGGTGCTGTGTCGTGTAAGAAGCGAGCGCGCAGAAGAGGATGTTGATGAACGGTTCGCGAAAGGTGATGTATAAAAATACGACCGAAAGAACAAAGATCAGCAAAAAGGTGACCGAATTGAGCGCAACGGCAAGCGATGCCTGTTCGGTGCGCAGGATCGGCAGGAAAAAGACGATCAGATAGAGCGCCAGTATGCTTCCGACGAGACGCCAAAAAAAGTTCTCTCGGCGGCGCAGTCTGAACGTGAAAAGCCCCTCCGCGAGCAACAGCTCTGTAAGAAAGACGAGCCTGTACCAGAAAAACGCATTACCGAAGGAAAGGAACATGGCCGCCGCCTCCCGCGAAATACTCGTTCAAAGCCTTGATAAAGCTCTTTTTCTTCGGTTGGCTGACTTTGAGTTCCTGTCCGTCTACGTTCACCGTATAGCCCTTGATGCCGTTGACGTACTTGAGATTGACAAGGTAACAACTGTTGCAGCGCGCAAACCCGTCCCCGAGCAGGTCTTCGCAGCTTTTCAGAGTGCCGTAAGACTGAACGACACCGACGTCCGTATGATAGGAAATATTATGCCCGATGATTTCCACGTAACGCACCGAAGAGACGAGCATGCGTTGTACGCCCCCGCCCAAAACGCTTACGGAGATCTCGCGGTTGCTGTTTTCCGCGACACGTGCGAGCGCCTTGCGCAGTTTTACGACAAAATTTTCATAAACCACGGGTTTGACGATGAAATCGAGTGCATCGACCGCATAACCTTTGATCGCGAGCTGACCCATGTTGGTCACAAATATAAGCGTGATAAACTCGTTTGACTTTCGCATCTCCTCCGCGGCCGTCATCCCGTCCATCTCGGGAAGTTCGATGTCGAGAAAGACAAGATCGAACTTTTTACATACCACCAGAAATGTCTGCGCGCTCTTGAAACGCGAGATCGAATATGCGCGTCCGTTCGTCAAAAAATATCTGTTCAGACAGTTCTCCAGAAGCGCCGCGTCGCTGTCGTCGTCCTCGACGATCGCTATATTTATCATCTCTCCTCCTTCCGGAACGGCTCCCTTTCCGTTCCGCCGCGTTAAAAGTATAACACATCCGCGCTCAAAATACAATCCCGTTTTCTGTCGGGACCACCGTACGAGAAGAAAAAGCGCGATCAGACGAGCGTCTTGCCCCTTTTTTTCAGAAAGCGTTCAAAAGTGAGCATAAAATCGCTGCGGCGTTGCCTGGAGATCTTCAGGTCTTCCGCACCGACACAAACACTGTCACCGCGCACCCCCTTTACATGCAATAGATTGACGAGCAGATAATTGTTGGGACGGAAAAACTCATCCGAAGGCAGGAGCTGCGCGACGCCAGAGAGAGTGCCCCAGCACTCAAAAGAATCTCCCGCGGTATGAAAAGTGAGTTTGTGTCTGCACACATCGACGTAATACAGATCGGAGACCATGATCCTCTGCAATCCGCTCGCCGTACGGACGACCAGGCTGCGGTCTATCTCCGTCCGCGAGAGGAAGGGCGCCGCCCTGGAAAGGGCATCGCATACGCTCTCCTTACATAGCGGTTTTTTGAGATAATCCGTCGCGGAAACCTTGTAACCTGCCGCCGCCTGCGCAAGCGTGGCCGAAACAAACACCAAGAGAGCGCGCGCATCCAACTGCCGTATGCGACGCGCAACGCCCATCCCGCTTGCGTACGAAAAATCCGTCTCCAGAAAAATTAGGTCAAAGTCTGCTCTGTACTGCTCGAAAAAGTCGATGACACTGTCGAACCAGACGATATCCGCCTGTCCGATCGTGGCTTTCCCTTCCCCGAGAAGTATCCTCTTCAGTTTCAGAGCGTCTTCCCTCTTTTCGTCGAGTATGGCGATCCTGATCATATTCCCTTCTCCTCTATCGCTTGAATTATAGTACAATGAAAGAATTTTTTCAAGGCGTATAACATAATCTAAAAGCCCACATCGCAACCTAAAAAGAACATGCCGAAAAAGGGCCTTTGCACAGACAAAGGCCCCCTTCTCTACGGTTTCTCAGTTCTGTCCTTCCGCTTCTTTTCGGGTCGAGGACCAGACATACGCCCCCAGCGAGAGAAGCGCGATCGCCCCGCTTGCCGCCATGAGCGAAATGAGCGTGACCTGCCACCACGGCATGATCTCGATGATCTTGTCGCCCGAGGAGACGCCGTTCATCACGCAGTTGCTGTTTGCTATGACGTACAGTACGCGGTGCGCCGCCTCACGGACGCGCTGGCGGAAGGCGTTGTTGTCCCTCCACTCGCGCAGGGCGGTCTTAGAACCGCTCCCGAGGAAAAGATCGGTGCCGTTAAAGATGCCGTCGTCGTAAGTCATGTACAGCGCACCGTTTGCGGACGCCATGTCGGTGATGTAATAGCCCATGAAACCCCACTCGCCTCGGCCGATCTCTGTCTGCAGTGCGGATGACGCACCCGTCCAGATGCACCCCGCACGGTTGAAACTTGACATCGTGCCCGCAGCGCCGATGACTGCGTCTTCACCATACGAAGAGGGACGCATCGCAAGCTCGAAAGGACGCAGATAGATCTCGCGAGCCGCCTGCTCGTTCAGCCAGATACAGATGCCGTTGCGGGCGGATTCCGCCTCGTTGAAAGCGAGATGTTTGAGGACCGCGACAACGCCTTTTTTCTGCAGGCCCTGCACTTCGGCGACCGCCGCCCTGCCCGTCAGATAAGGATCTTCCGAGAAATATTCATGCGCGCGCCCGCCGAAGGGGGTGCGGTGGATGTTGATCCCGGGCGCATACAGCGTATCAAGTCCGTTCAGCCTGCAATCCTCGGCGAGGAAGGAGCCGACCTCTTCGATCAGCGCAAGGTCAAAGGAAGACGCCCAGATGCCCTCGCTTGCAAAAGATGTTCCTGTCGCAGACGCCTTCACGCCCGTCGGGCCGTCGTTTGCCTGCGTCGCCTTGAGATCCACGCAGGAGAGCGCCGCCGTGCCGAACGCCGCGTCCGAGAGCAGAAGCGCCTGATCCTCATAGGTCATCTGATCGAGCAGGCGTGACCACGCATCGTCGTTATAATCCCGCCCGCGCAACATGATCAGACTCAGCGACTTGGGCGCGTTGTAAGCGGGCGAAGGGTCGTCCGTCTCGGGCAGCGCCTTATGGCTGGAAAGGTCCGCCGCCATGTCTGCTCCGGATACGGAAAGACTGACCGCTTCTTTCGGCCAGGTACCCTCCCAATCGGAACGGGAAACATACACGACCGCATTGTCGCCGCGCTCTGCGTATCTGTTGATGTCCGCAAAATCCAGGCGATTGGTGATCGCCTTGTTCGTCTCGGAAGAGTTGGAAAAGCGCTTTGCGTCCGGCTGCCCCTGCGAGAGAACGCATTTCACAAGGGAGGCATCCCCTTCTGCGTCCATCCTTCCCTCCGTATTTTCGGGCGTTTTGCCCTTTGCGGCGAGAATGTTGTTGAGCGCATCGTGCGCGTTTCGCCCCGTCGCGAGATAGTAATCCCCTGCGGCGAGCACATAAGTTTTGTTTTCCTCCGCGTCATAGGTGCGGAAATTCTCCGCGTCCACCTCTATTGTGACCGTCTGCGAACTGCCTTGCTCTCCTGCAGGCGCAAGTTCCGCCGTCTTGGCAAAGCCGACCAGTTCGACGGACGCCTGCTCAAGCCCCGCGTCCGCATCATAGGGCTTTTGCAGATATACCTGCACGACCTCGCGCCCCGCCGCGTCGCCCGTGTTTTCCACTGTCAGCGTGACGGTATACGCATCCCCCGAAGACGAGGGCTGAACGTCGTAACCGGAATAGGCAAACGTCGTGTACGATTGCCCAGCGCCGAACGGATAGGCGACCTGCGCGGAATAGTCAAAAGTTCCGACGTTATCGCTTCCGAGAACGTAGTCCTCGTAACGGGTCTCATAATAACGGTATCCTACATAGATTCCCTCGTTGTAGACACCGTAATACTTCTGCGAATCGTTGAGCGAGTACTCCGCCGCATTGGTGTATTCCTGGGCAAAGATGCCGTTTTTGTTATATTTCCAGGACGCCATCGCGGGCGAGGAGAAATTGTCGAAGCAATAGGTATCGGACAACCTTCCGGACGGGTTTGCATCGCCCGTCAGAATGTCCGCGACTCCGTACAAGCCCGCCATACCCACGTTTCCGATCCACAGACATGCATCGACGCCGATGGCTTCGTCACGCAGGAAATCCAACTCGAGCGGCACCGCAGCATTCAGAAGGACGACGATCTTTCGGAAAGTCCCCTCTTCTTTCAGCGCCGTGAGTCCGCGCAACAGCTCCGTCTCCTGACGTGTGAGAGAAAGATAGCTTCCGTCCAGTCCGTCGCTGCCTGCGGTCGAGACGTCATATCCCTCGCCGCTGTCGCGCGAGAGGACGACGATCGCCGCATCGCCGTATTCGGCGAAGGACGCGCCGCCTGCCGCCTGCACGGCAGACCACTCCGGCTCGTTGACCGTGTACGTCTTCACAAGCCCCTCCGTCTTTTCCGTGCGCGTTTTCCCCTTGGAAGCATACCAGTTCCAGAGCGTCGGGTTCACCTTGAGCCCGACATTGCCGAGCACCGTTTTCAAATCGTCGTAAGTCTGCGTGTCCGAAGCACTCGAACCGCTCGAAGAATAGTTGATGCTGACTGCTCCCTGCGCAAACAGGCTGACGGACGCGCCCTCCGCAAGAGGGAGTGCGTCGTTTTCGTTTCGCAGGAGAACCGAACCCTCCGACGAAATGCGGCGGCTGAACGCCGCGGCGTCTTCCGCATATTTTTCTTTGTCCGTGTAATCTGCTTTGAAATACTCTGTATCCTCATTCTCCGATCCCTCCGCCTTTTCGATGCGGAAAGTGGGAGCGTTGATCGCCTTGCTGATCATAGAGCTGTTCGCGGCTGCGACGTCATAAAGCGGGATAAGCACGCAAAAAAGCGCCGCAAAGCCGACAAACAGCCCTTTGGAGAGTTTTTTGATCCGTTTAAACATCTTTTGCCTCCTTGCCAAAAGGCGAATATGTCAGGGAAGAGACGAGTGCTCCCGCCCATGCCGCAAGCAACAGGATTACGCTCAGGACGAAAGCCGCAGTGAGTTTTGTCCCGTCAATGCCGACGAAGATGCTCGCAAGATAGTTCACCTGCCCCGCGATGTAATACAGCCACGCCATCAAGCCTGCAAGAAAGGAACCGTAGGCGATCAGTCCGACAAAATTCCCCATCACGGGCAGCCCCTTTCCCGTCACCATGAAGAACACCGCCGCCGCCCCGAGAAGGAGCGCCGCTCCGCCCGCGGCAAATACCCCGGGCGAAAGGGTGACGCTGAAGACAGACGTCCCCGTGCAGGCGTACAGGATGAGCGCGGCGGCCTCGACCGCCATGGAAGCGAGCATGGCCCAAATACATATTTTTTTCATTTTATTGCCCTCGCGTCAGTCCATGATGTTGTCCGTGTTGTGAATGCACGGGTCCCATGTCAGCCCGATATCCGTATAGATGTACAGACAGTCGATCATGGGAGCGCCCGCATGCATTGTCCCTTCATAGTTGTGCGTGTTGTTCACGGTCAGGCGAATGACGTTCACGCCCTTGTCGAGGTGCAGCTGTGCGGTTATGAGGTAATCCTCGAAAGGCCTCTTGTCCGTCATGCTGTCCTCGAAGGAGACGGCGCCCGTCAGAAGGATGGGATCATAGTCGTACTCGCGCACCGCGCTCTCGTCGTAGAGAACATATCCGAGCTCGTCTTTCTGCGGCGCACCGCTGCCGTCTGTCAGCGCGGGAGCCGAGGAAATGACAAACCCGTCGTACTGCTGTCCGCCGATGGTCGTGCTCTCGGGCGCAAACCCCATGTCATAGTAGTCGGGCGAAAGACGGAGCATGAGCACCGCGTCGTCCACCGTCTCATCCGCCGTGATGACGAATTCGAGGAAGGCGCCGTTGTAGAAGAGATTGCTCACCCAATAGCCGTTGCTCGCATTCGCCGTGCCGTTGTCGCGGTCTATGATCTCCACGCCGTTCATGTTGTTGGAGAAGCCCTGACCGTTTTTGGTCTGGTCGATGTAGGTGTGCTCCGCCTCGAACAGATTTTCTTTGAGCGGCTTTCCGTAAAGGGTGCAGTCGTCGCTGACCATCGTATTGGGAACAAAGAGCTGTGTGCAGGCGGCATCCGTGTACCATGCGTCCTCAACAAAATAGTACCCTTCCACTTCGGGCATGGCGACTTTCGGCGCGGGAAGTCCAGGCGGGACCTGTCTGGTCGCGTACGTCGTCTGCGTGCCGCCGATAGAATAGACATACGTCAGCGTATATGCAGAGATCTCCCACTTTGCATAGAGCGTAAGCTCCTGCGTCACGGGCGAATCGAAGTCATAGGCAGACGTATAAGCAGCATCCGTATACCATCCTTCCAGCGAACGTCCCGAGAGGACGGGATCGGCGGGACGAGCGACCTTCTCTCCTTCCACTACACGCTCCACGCGGTTTTCCATGCCCGCGTAACAGTAATTGAAGGTGACGTCAAAAGTCTCGACTTCGGCGCTCAGCTCCTCCCAGTGTGCGTACAGCGTGAGATCCTGCATGACAGGCGTGTCGAATGAATACGCCTCACCGCCCTCCGCCTGCGCATACCATGCGACAAAACGATACCCGTCGCGGATCGCTGAAGGCGCCGCAGAGGATGAGATCGCCGTGCCGGCATCCACCTGCACCGCTTTTCCCTGCGGCGCGTTCTCATAGTTGAAATCGAACAAGACGGTGAATACCTGTGTCCAGTGCGCATAGAGCGTGAGGTTGCCCGTCGCGGAAGACCCGCTGAATTCGAACGCCTCGCCCCCTTCCGCCTGCGTATACCAGCCGTCGAAGCGGTATCCTTCGCGCTTGGGCTCGGCGGGAGTGCCGATCGCCGCGTTTTCGGTCACGGTGACCTTCTCGGCTGCAGGAGCGTCCGGATAATTGAGTTCAAAGGTAACGGTGTATGTCTTTTGAGCGACCGTGATCTGATAGGTGTTTTTAAAGCCGTCATAATCGACGGTCACCGTCTTGGTGCCTACCGTCGTCATGTCGGGAGGCGTGACCGTGACGCCCTCTTCTGTGAACGGTATCGTGTCTGTCGTATCGTCGGTATAGAAGAGCTCGAGCATGCCGCCTTCTGTCTCAAAAGTCTCACCGAGCACATATTCCGTTTTGGGAAGGGTCTTGATCTGTACGTCCATGACCGATGCCGTCTGTACGGGTTCTTCGGGGCTGCACCCGAAACACGCCGCCAGGACAAATACCAAAGCGAGTAAACAAATGGATATCTTTTTTAACATTTTCTGTTCTCCTGTCTGAACTTACCGCCGCGCTTGCGTCTTTATCCAAATCAACTCCGGAGATCGAGGACCCCCGGAGTCGATCGGATGGATGTTTACCTCAGAGAGGACTTATCAGTCTCTCTTTTTGCGAAGCACGACTGCCGTGCCTGCAAGTGCGAGCAATGCGATCGCGCCGAGCGAAGAAACCGCCGCAACGGAGCTTCCGCATCCGCCTTCCGCATCCTGGCCCGCAGGACCCGCGGGGCCGGTCGCGCCCGTATCGCCCTTGTCGCCCTTGTCGCCCTTGTCGCCTTTGTCACCCTTGGGACCGGTCGCCGAAACGCCCGTATCCTCGCCGTTGATGACCCAGTTGCCCTCTTCGTTGATCTCGACCGTAGGCGTCATTCCGTCGGCGCCGTCCGTTCCGTCTTCGCCGTCAACGCCGTCGGTACCCGCGGCTTTGACACCGAGATCCTCGCCGTTGATCCACCAGTTGCCGTTTTCGCCGATGTAAGGGACGTTTTCGGTGTATCCAAGCTCTTCCCCTTCGACGGTGAGCGTGAACGTCTCCGATTCATAGCTGCCGAACAGCACGGTGAAGGTGAAAGTGCCTGCCTCAGTCGGCGTGCCCGTGATGTAACCGGTATCTGCCGCGAACGTCAACCCTGCGGGGAGCGCCCCTTCGCCGATCGAGTAGGTCATATCTTTGCCCTCGATGTTGGAGAGCACGTATCCCGTGAACGCCTTGCCCTGTTCTGCCGCGGGGAGCGACTTGGTCCAGGGAGATGCGACCTTGACGGTGATGTCCGCCGTCTCTTTGATCCAGCCGTTTACGGTGAGCTGTACGGTCACCGCCGCTTCGGCGACCTCGGTCGGCGTGCCGACGATCTCGCCCGTCGCCGCATCGAGCATGAGCCCTGCGGGCAGTGTCCCGCCGACGATCGCGTATTCAGCCACATTGTCGGCATGCAGGCCGGATGCGAGCGCAACGCTCTGCGTACCCGCCGTCGCCTGTGTGAAGGAAAGTTCTTTTGCGGTAAATCCGCTCAGGTCTGCGCCGCAGCCTGCGAGCTTGCTGTTCGCCGCCTTGTACAGGCCTCTGAGCGCGACCATGCGCATGTAGTAATACTGAACAGGGCTTTCGACCGTCTCTGCCTCCTCGCCGCTTCCGACGACGACTTCCACGCCGCCCATGCCGTCGCGCAGGGATGCATTCCACGTGCCGGACACATTGCCAGAGCCGCGGCCCATCGGGGTGACGGCGCCCGTGCGGAGCATGATATCGAGGCTGTTGAAGTTGCCAGAGATCCAGTCATAAGAAGTATCTCTCTCTTCCCCTTCTGCCACAGTCACCTGAGGATTCTCCCAGGTCGGAGAATTCTGACCGCCGGTGTGGTCGGTGACCCACTCGCCGAACCAGCCCCATTCCGTTGTCACGATACCCGTGAGGAAATTCCAGCTGTTAGCGATCTGGACCTGTCCGATGCGCCAGCAAGAGAGCATCGCACCCGCCGTATTGCCTTCCTGCATCGTCTTCTTGAATGCCGCAAAATAGTTTTCGCGCATCGTCTGTTCATCCACCCAAACGGTAGAACCTGCGTTCATGTCTTCCTGATCATAGAGCGCGCAGTGCTTGATGTACACGTTGCAGCCCTTGCTCTGCGCGCCGGAGACGGAAGCCGCCGCCATGTAGCCGCAGAGGATGGAATCCTGCGAATAGTATTCCTTCGTCCTGCCTGCGAAAGGAGAACGGTTGATGTTGGCGCCGGGGCCCCACCATCCGCTCGTTCCGCCCACGCCCTTCTGAAGCGCGAACTCGCCCATGATCTGGCCGACGTGGTAAATGAGATCCTTGTTGAAGGTCGCCGCCTGCAGAGGCGCATCCGCCCAGGTAAAGGTGCTCGAGAGGTTGAGCGGGCGGTCAGCGTTGCTGTCCTTCGCCTTGCCGATCGCGGGGATCGCCGCAGGGGCAGACGTGAACAGGGAGACCATCTCGGAATAGGTCAGCTGATTGAGGAAGTCGTCCCAGGTGAAGTCCTTGCCGTCAATTTTGACGGAGCCGGTGAGCGGAACACCCGCCATCTGATACAGCTGCACGGCTGCTTTGCCGTTCACGCGGTCGGAGCCGTCCGACTGCGTCCATGCTTCGGGGATATCGCTTGCGGAGACATACCACGGCTGATCGGGATCGTCGATGCCCTGCTCAAAGCCGAGATCTTCGTAGTATCCGTTAAAGTTGTTGTTGAAGTGCATGCCGAGCGAAGTCTTCTGCAGATCGATGACTTCCTGTTTGAGAGTCAGATCGGCAACCGTCGGAGGTGCGGGGAACGTTCCGTCCATGTCCGCACGGCTGAGGATGGTCATGCCCGCTTCTTCGTCAACGTTCACGTTGGCGCGGATGGAGTAGTTGATGTCATCGGGGTCAGAGAAGAGCGGCGTCACTTCGTTTTCCGAATAGGTGTCCAGCTCGAGATGGACCGCATTCTCGCCCGTGATGGCAAAGGAAGCCTCGTCGTACATCCCCTGCTCTCTGGAGACGAGCTCGCTCGAGCAGCTCATCGCACGGAGCGTGTATGTACCGGGATCGAGCTCCCAGCCGGAATGACCGCTTGTATTCGCGTCGTCATAGTCGAAGGAAGCAATGTCCTGCACGTCGATCTTGACAACGACAGTCTGGCTCCTGCCGGGCAGAAGAATGTTTGTCTTTTCAAACCCGACCAGTTCAACGTAAGATTTTTCGATGCCGCCCTCGATGTAAGGCGCGGTCGAATAGATCTCGACCGTCTGCTTGCCTGCGACCTTGCCCGTGTTGGTGACCGTCACCGGCACATACAGGTAGCCGACGTCTGCAGGATCGCCGACGGAGGAAGCAAACTGCGAACCGTCGCTCGAAGCGGCGAGCGCCTCCGTGCAATCCTTGTCGGTATAGATGCCGCCCATCTCAAAGGAGAAATCGGTATAAGAGAGGCCGTAACCGAAGGGATAAACAACGTTGAATTTGTGCCATTCGTCCGCCGCGGCCTGGTTCGCCTCGCTGTATTGCCCCGCGTCGACGGAGAGAGCGGTGTTGCCCATCGCGGTCTCGTGCCAATAGGTCTCGTAATACTTATATCCGAGGTAGATACCCTCTTCGTAGTCGATACCGCGGATGCCGCCGATGCCCGAACGTCCGCTTGCTGCGGGCGGGAAGGTGTAGTACCCGTTCGGATATCTGTACACGAAGTCACCGGGGACTTCCTCGCTGTACGCGCCGTAACGGAACTGACGGCCAGTGCCGTTGTTCATCCAGGTAGGATCCGCAGTGAAGTCGCGCACATACTCGGAAGAATGTCCGCCGGAAGGATTGATCTCGCCGCTGAGGATCTTCGCGACGGCGGTGATGCCCGTTTCCTGAATGCCGGGACGGCCGAACCAAAGCATCGCGTTGATCGCAGGATCCTGCTGCAGGTTATAGCACTCGAATGCGTGCGAGGAGTTGAACATGACGACCACTTTGTCAAAATTGCTCTTCACATAATCGATGAGCGCGATCTCGGAAGCGGTCAGCTGCAGATAATGCTTGACTTCGACGTAATCTTCGCCGACAGTCGCCGTCTCGCCCTCTTCGACGGGAGAGAGAGAGGAGTTTGCATGCTCCCAGCCGTAAGGCGCCGTCTCGTCGTCGCCCACTGCCGCATCCTGCAATTCTCTGTAATTGTCGTTGGAACGGTTGCCCGCGAAAGTGCCGTCCACTTTGTCGTCGATCGCGCCCTCATTGGTGGCGTGACCGGTCATGGAGGTGCTCGCGTCCTGGTTTTCTGCCATGTTGCAGCGCTGGATGATGATCACCGCGGCACCGTCGTAAGTGTTGAGCGAGCTCTTGACTGCCTGCGTGAACTGCGTGCCGTATCCGTCGATGCCCACTTCCTGGCTCTCCGCCCGCTCGTCCGCGCTGAGATTCGCATAGAATTTCTCAAGGACAGGGTTGACGGTGAATCCCGCATTGCGCAGGCCCGTTGCCGTAGATGCAACAGCATTTTCGCCCATCACGGCGCCGTTGACGCCCTCCTGCAAGTCGCCCGACCGAACGCCGAAAACGCTGATCTTGTCCTGCTTGGGGTTGAGCGGGAGCGTTCCGTCGTTCTTGACGAGGACGGCGCCCTCTGCCACCACTTCTCCGTTCAGCTCTTTCGCCGCCTGAAACACTTCTTCCAGCGAATCATAATCGCTGTAGAACTGCCCGTTGTGCGAAAGGTTGTCCGGTCCTTTCATTCCGTTAAGGTCATAGGGAGCGGCGCTTGCCACAACGCCCGTTGCGGCGCAAGCTGCGGACAACATACATGTCATCAACAGCGTGAGCGCTCTCCGCTTTGTTCCCTTCCGGTGCCTCATAACTCTTTCCTCCTTACTCAGAAAAGTCTGCACTTATGTACAGCTGAGCAAAGTATAACACTGTTTTTTCGGATGGCAACGCTCCAAAGCATTTTCCGCCTTCACGCTCGCTCATTCTGTAAAAAATCAAAAAATCTTTTATTTTATGCTCATAACCTAAAAACTGCGCCATCTTATCAGGATTCAAAAATATTACCGAAAGGACCTTACAGTACGATCACTTCTCTATGTAATTTGAAGAAAAAATCTATAAACAGCAACAGTTTATCTTTCTTTAAGAGTCCCTCTCTTAAGATGCACCCTATTTTTCCTTCAAGCATGCCGATCGCAATCGCTCATACAAAAACTTATCGCCGTTGAATTGCCGTGCCGCACACATGAGATACATGCCTGTCGATCGGGCGAAACAGACAATGATTGAGGATCAGTTCTCTTCGTTAGATGCGGTTATAGCGGATTTTTGCCTGCGCCGTCAAGGACGGGAAAATATCGCGCAAAACTGATAAGCCGTCCCGACCGTTTCAGGTCGGGGCGGCTTATTGACGACGATGCGATATTTTCCGCGCGGAAGAATCAGAACAAAAATCTAACGACTCCCCTTCTCCTTGACGGCGTGAGCAAATCCGCTCTTTTTTTGGTGTCTGCAGGGGCAGACGAAAGAAATTTTCGGAGGTGAGAGCATGGTTTCGCTTTATCCCAAATAGGTATCCTTTTGTCCCCTTTTTGTCCCATTTGTTTCGGGATCGTCCGCAGAGTGTGTGGTTTGTATCCGCAAGATGCGCTATCTTTTTCCGAAGAATTGAGTTACAGTATTTGCGTCGGCGGGATCCGAACGGATTTTTCCGCACAAAGACTACTTGATTCAAAACGGAAAGCATGCTGCTATGATGCTGTTCCGAAAGGAGGAGAATGACCGAGCAGGAAAGAAACGAGCTGGTGCGCGCGTTCCTTGCGAGCGACGTCGCAAAGCAAGGCAACAACGCTTCGCTCATGCTGGATCTGATCGCCGAGGCGATGGCTTATTCCAAGCTGCGCGACGTTCTCCCCGATGCAACAGCGCAGAAAAACCCGCAACCGAAAAAAAAGACACGAAAAAATGGCATCAAATTCAACCGAAAGGAGATCAATGAAATGCCATACAAGTACAGACACGTATTTGCACAGGGCGACAGGATCGTTCCCTATCGCCAAAAGCCGAACGGGGTATACGAAGCGAGATACCACCGCGAGGGGATCCACATCGAAGTCTCGTCCAAGGACCTGACCGTCCTGAAAAAGAAGTTCCTGGAGGCGCTGCAAAACTATGCCGCCACGGGTTGCGCGAAGGCGAAAACGCAGCATACCGTTCTCTTCAACGACTTTGCTCAGAGCTGGCTGACGCTCAAAGAAAAGACGACGAAGCCCACCACCTTTAAAGAGTACAGACGCCTCTTCGACCACGACCTCGCGCCCGCATTCGCGAACAAGACGCTGGCGGAGATCGACCGCGCGTCCGTGCAGGATTTCCTCTTTGGCTACATAGACCAAAACAAACACCGCACGGCGGAAAAACTGCTGCTGATCTTGCGGTGCATCTTTGACCTTGCCGCCGAAGATTACAACTTCAATTCGCCGATGGCGAAGGTCGTGCTTCCCAGGCATCAAAGCAAAAAGGGAAGCGCGCTCACCTACAAAGAGGAAAAACAGCTCGTCGACTACTGCATCGCGCACAGAGAACTCACGGCGACCGACTCCCTGCTTGTCCTGCTTTACACGGGAATGCGCCGAAGCGAATTGAAGACGCTGCGCGTGCTCAACGAACATTGGCTGGAATGCGACACGAGCAAGGAAAAGCTGGGCCGCGACGTCGTGCCGCGAAAGATCCCGATCACGCCGATGCTGCGAAAGGTCATGCCTTACATCGACTTTGAAAAGGCGAAGGCGACCGGCATGAACACGATCAACACGACGATCAAGCGGATCTTTCCGTATCACCACACGCACGAACTTCGCTACACCTTCATCACCCGCTGCAAAGAATGCGTTCAAAAAGGAAACCAAAAAATAATTATCGCGTCAAAACAGCCAT
>ERZ1643249.565-NODE-565-length-41651-cov-24.650014_pt1 | contig 41651 bp, 39 predicted proteins | sample MGYA00579263_ERZ1643249 | MGnify/ENA primary metagenome ERZ1643249 (study PRJEB29033, sample SAMEA4952264) | chicken gut metagenome | biome: Broiler Chicken; feature: Gastrointestinal Tract; material: Caecum | place: Ireland | collected 2018 | study: Broiler...
GCGGTCCGGTAGCCGTTCCTTCACAGGATATGGTCCTGGGTATCTATTATCTGACTCAGGAAAGACCGGGAAGCAAGGGAGAAGGAAAGGCCTTCAAGAGTGTGAACGAGGCGATCCTGGCCTATGAGAACCAGGCGATCACTCTTCAGACAAAGATTATTGTAAGACAACAGAAGACCATGCCTGACGGAAGCGTACTTCAGGGTAATGTTCATTCTACTTTAGGACGTCTTCTCTTTAACGAGATCCTGCCTCAGGATCTGGGATTTGTAGACAGAAGCATTCCGGGCAATGAACTTCTTCCGGAGATCGATTTCCTGGTAGGAAAGAAACAGCTGAAGCAGATCCTGGAAAAAGTTATCAATACCCACGGCGCTACCAAGACTGCCGAGGTTCTGGATGACATTAAGGCTATGGGGTATAAATATTCCACAAGAGCGGCTATGACCGTATCTATTTCTGATATGACCGTGCCGCCTCAGAAACCGGAGATGATCAAACAGGCTCAGGACACAGTAGACCTGATCACCAAGAACTTCAAACGTGGTCTCATCACAGAAGAAGAGCGTTACAAAGAAGTTGTAGATACCTGGAAGAAGACTGACGATGCCTTGACTAAGGCTCTGCTGGACGGACTGGATAAGTATAACAACATCTACATGATGGCTGACTCCGGTGCCCGTGGATCTGATAAACAGATCAAACAGCTGGCAGGTATGCGTGGTCTGATGGCCGATACAACCGGTCATACTATCGAGCTGCCTATTAAGTCAAACTTCCGTGAAGGTCTGGACGTACTGGAATACTTTATGTCCGCCCATGGAGCACGTAAAGGTCTGTCCGACACGGCTCTTCGTACAGCCGACTCTGGTTATCTGACCAGACGTCTGGTTGATGTATCTCAGGAAATGATTGTCCGGGAAGTAGACTGCTGCGAAGGCAAAGATGAGATTCCAGGTATGTGGGTAAAAGCCTTTGCTGATGGCAAAGAGGAAATTGAAAGTCTTCAGGAACGTATCACAGGACGTTTCTCCTGCGAAACCATTAAAGATAAAGATGGCAATGTGATCGTTAAAGCAAATCATATGATCACTCCGAAACGTGCTGCCCGTGTGGTGAAAGACGGTGTAAGAGAAGATGGGAAACCTTACGATGCAGTGAAGATCCGTACGATTCTTACATGTAAGTGTAAGATCGGCGTCTGTGCGAAATGCTACGGCGCTAACATGGCTACCGGCGAGCCGGTGCAGGTAGGTGAATCGATCGGTATTATCGCAGCCCAGTCTATCGGTGAGCCAGGTACACAGCTGACCATGCGTACCTTCCATACCGGCGGTGTGGCCGGCGGCGATATCACACAGGGTCTTCCCCGTGTGGAGGAGCTTTTTGAGGCAAGGAAGCCTAAGGGTCTTGCCATCATCACAGAGATCAAGGGTGTTGCCACATTAAAGGATACCAAGAAGAAACGTGAGATCATTGTGACAGACAATGAGAGCGGAGAATCTAAGACTTACCTGATTCCATACGGTTCCCGTATCAAAGTTCAGGACGGAGATTATCTGGAAGCCGGAGACGAACTGACCGAAGGTTCCGTAAATCCTCACGATATCCTTCGTATCAAGGGTGTTCGTGCAGTACAGGATTACATGCTCCGTGAGGTGCAGAGAGTTTATCGTCTCCAGGGTGTTGAGATCAATGATAAGCACATCGAGGTTATTGTCCGCCAGATGCTGAAGAAGATCCGTGTGGAGGATAACGGAGACGCGGATTTCCTGCCGGGTACACTGGTGGATGTTCTGGAATTTGAGGATAAGAACCAGGAGCTTATTGCAGAAGGAAAGGAACCTGCAGAAGGAAAACAGGTAATGCTCGGTATTACAAAGGCTTCTCTGGCAACCAATTCTTTCTTGTCAGCAGCCTCCTTCCAGGAGACGACAAAAGTCCTCACAGAAGCGGCGATCAAAGGAAAGATCGACCCTCTTATCGGCCTGAAGGAAAATGTACTGATCGGTAAACTGATCCCTGCAGGAACCGGTATGAAGAAATATGCGAATATCCGTCTGGATACAGATGTTATTCCTGAGGAAGAAGATACTCTGGATCTGGAAGAAGATATTCAGGAAAAACCTGAAGAAAATCAGGATGTTCTGGATGAAAGCGTTCTGGAAGAAGAAGCAGAGCTTTCTGAGGATGAAGAAGAAGCTGAATTAATCGAAGAATAAGCAAAAGGAGCTGTCGCACTAAAGATTCCTGATACAGGCTTTATGCGGCAGCTCTTTTTTCGCAGTAAGGAGAGATTAAATGAAGAAAAAAAATGCCGGAAAAATAATTTTAGGGATTATGTTTGGGGTCATTGTCGTACTTTCCGCAATACTGGCAATGCTTACCATAAGGAATAAAAGAGAGCAGAATTCTGTGGCGGTAGTTCAGGAAGTGCAGACGGCAGATCCTGAAGAAGCTGCCGGGGAAGAGAATAAAACAGAAGCAGAAAAAATATTAGAGTCTATGACGCTGGAGGAAAAGGCCGCACAGATATTTTTTGTTACACCGGAAGATATTACCGGGGTAAATACGGCTACTGTGGCAGGAGATGCTACCCGGCAGGCTCTGGAAACTTATCCGGTAGGCGGTATCGTATATTTCTCAAAAAATATCCTGGAACCTGAACAGACCAGATCTATGCTTGGAAATACCTGGGAATACTCACAGGAAGTAATGAAGATCCCGGTCTGGCTTGGAGTAGATGAGGAGGGCGGACAGGTAGCCAGAGTGGCGGAAAATCCTCAGTTTCAGGTGACAAGATATGACAGTATGAGAAGCATAGGAGATACCGGAGATCCGGAACAGGCATATGAGGCAGGAGAAACCATTGCTTCTTATTTGAAGGATCTGGGATTTAATATGGACTTTGCTCCGGACGCAGATGTTATAAGCAACCCTCAGAATACCGTGATCGGAGACAGGTCTTTTGGAACAGATCCCGATCTGGTGGGAGAGATGACCGCTGATGCGGTAGCCGGCTTCCAGGATCAGGGGATATCTGCCTGCATAAAACATTTTCCAGGACATGGACAGACAGAAGGGGATACTCATGAAGGGTATGCCTATACAGAGAAAACCCTGGAAGAAATGAGAAACAGTGATCTGATCCCCTTCCAAAAGGGAATTAAGGCTGGGACAGATTTTGTGATGGTATCACATATTTCCGCACCCAATGCTGTCTCCCAGGATCTGCCGGCATCTCTGTCCTCAGAATTCATTACAGATCTTCTCAGAGGAGAAATGGGATATAATGGGATCATTATTACAGATGCCATGAATATGGGAGCTATTACAGACCGCTATGACTCTGCCCAGGCGGCGGTTATGGCATTTCAGGCAGGTGCGGATATGATCCTGATGCCGGAAGATTTTCAGTCTGCTTATGAAGGAATCCTGCAGGCAGTTAACAGCGGAACCATCTCAGAAGAAAGGCTGGATCAGTCTGTTATGCGTATTTTAGAAACAAAATTAGAAAATTTTGAAAAAAATCCTTGACAGAGAAATTCGTGATAGATATAATGAGGGAGCGTGCAAAAATACGCAAGTTTTTTTTGTGTGCGAAAAAGTTTATTCATAAGGATGAATAACTGGCAGCCACTATTTCTTCTATATAAAATAGAAGGACCCGCAAATTTTACAGGAGGTGAAAAGGAATGCCAACATTTAATCAGTTAGTAAGAAAAGGACGCCAGACTACAACCAAGAAGTCTACAGCACCTGCACTTCAGAAGAGCTACAACTCTTTACGGAAAAAAACTTCCGATATGTCTTCTCCACAGAAGAGAGGTGTATGTACTGCTGTTAAGACTGCTACACCTAAGAAGCCTAACTCAGCTCTTAGAAAGATCGCCAGAGTTCGTCTTTCAAATGGAATCGAAGTAACAAGCTACATTCCAGGAGAAGGTCACAACTTACAGGAGCACAGCGTTGTTCTGATCCGTGGCGGTAGGGTAAAAGACTTACCAGGTACCAGATACCACATCATCCGTGGTACATTAGATACCGCAGGCGTTGCTAACAGACGTCAGGCCCGTTCTAAATACGGCGCTAAGAGACCGAAAAAATAATTAAGCGACTAAATTTATAAATCCAGAATAACGGCCCAGGCTGTTATGATGAATTCATAGAAGTCACAGAGAACTATTAAATTGTACCGGGATTCCATAAGCCCATGAGTGGCTGCGGGTTTATATAGAGAAGCTACCGAGTGCGAACATGCAGAATAGTTTGTGTGAGTACCTATGATTTAATCGAAAATGATTAAGGAGGGAAGTAACGTGCCACGTAAAGGACATATTCAGAAAAGAGATGTTCTGGCTGATCCAATGTACAACAGCAAGGTAGTTACAAAGCTTATCAACAGCATCATGCTGGACGGTAAGAAAGGTGTAGCTCAGAAGATTGTATACGGAGCATTTGCCAGAGTGGAAGAAAAAGCTGGAAAACCAGCAATCGAAGTATTTGAAGAGGCAATGAACAACATCATGCCTGTATTAGAGGTTAAAGCAAGACGTATCGGTGGTGCTACCTACCAGGTGCCTATCGAAGTAAGACCGGACAGACGTCAGGCCCTGGCTCTTCGCTGGCTGACCATGTTCTCCCGCAAAAGAGGCGAGAAGACCATGGAAGAAAGACTGGCTAACGAGCTGCTGGACGCTATGAACAATACCGGCGCAGCTGTTAAGAGAAAAGAAGACATGCATAAGATGGCTGAAGCAAATAAAGCATTTGCTCACTATCGTTTCTAAGAGGAGGAAATCCAATTGGCTGGAAGAGAATATCCATTAGAGAGAACCAGAAACATTGGTATTATGGCACATATCGATGCCGGTAAGACAACTCTGACAGAGCGTATCTTATACTATACCGGTGTAAACTATAAGATTGGTGATACTCATGAAGGAACTGCTACCATGGACTGGATGGAGCAGGAACAGGAAAGAGGTATCACAATTACTTCCGCTGCCACAACATGTCACTGGACACTGGAAGAGAAGACAAAACCAAAGCCAGGCGCTTTGGAACATCGTATCAACATCATTGATACACCTGGACACGTAGACTTTACTGTAGAAGTTGAGCGTTCTCTGCGTGTTCTGGACGGTGCTGTTGGTGTGTTCTGTGCTAAGGGCGGTGTTGAACCCCAGTCAGAAAACGTATGGCGTCAGGCTGACACCTACAATGTACCTCGTATGGCTTTCATCAACAAGATGGACATTTTAGGTGCTAACTTCTATAACGCTGTAGATCAGATCAAGACCCGTTTAGGAAAGAATGCTATCTGCATCCAGCTTCCTATCGGTAAAGAAGATGAGTTCAAAGGAATCATCGACCTGTTTGAAATGCAGGCTTACATCTACAATGATGAGAAGGGCGACGACATTTCTGTTGTTGATATCCCGGAAGATATGCAGGAAGAAGCAGAGCTGTATCATACAGAACTGATCGAAAAGATCTGCGAGCTGGATGATGATCTGATGATGGCTTATCTGGAAGGTGAAGAGCCTTCTGTTGACGAACTGAAAAAAGTTCTGAGAAAAGCTACCTGTGAGTGCGCAGCTGTTCCTGTATGCTGCGGTTCCGCTTACAGAAACAAAGGTGTTCAGAAACTTCTGGATGCGATCCTGGAGTACATGCCTGCACCTACAGATATCCCTGCTATCAAAGGAACAGACCTTGATGGAAATGAGATCGAGAAACATGCTTCTGATGACGAGCCTTTCGCAGCTCTGGCATTCAAGATCATGACAGACCCATTCGTTGGTAAGCTGGCATACTTCAGAGTTTATTCAGGTACTATGAACTCCGGTTCTTATGTCCTGAACGCTACAAAAGGTAAAAAAGAACGTGTTGGACGTATCCTGCAGATGCATGCCAACAAACGTCACGAGCTGGATAAAGTTTACTCCGGTGATATTGCAGCCGCTATCGGCTTCAAATTCACTACTACAGGTGATACACTCTGCGACGAGCAGCATCCTGTAATCCTGGAGTCCATGGAATTCCCGGATCCTGTTATCGAGCTGGCTATCGAGCCTAAGACAAAAGCAGGACAGGGCAAACTGGGTGAAGCTCTTGCAAAACTTGCAGAGGAAGATCCAACATTCCGTGCTCATACAGATCAGGAAACAGGCCAGACGATCATCGCCGGTATGGGTGAGCTTCATCTGGAGATCATCGTTGACCGTCTTCTTCGTGAGTTCAAAGTAGAAGCCAATGTAGGTGCTCCTCAGGTTGCTTACAAAGAGACTATCACAAAACCGGTTGACGTTGACAGCAAATATGCAAAACAGTCTGGTGGTCGTGGACAGTACGGTCACTGTAAAGTTAAATTCGAGCCTATGGATGCAAACGGTGAGGAAACTTACAAGTTTGAATCTACTGTTGTCGGCGGTGCTATTCCGAAGGAATACATCCCTGCAGTAGGAGAAGGTATCGAAGAGGCTATGAAAGCCGGTATCCTGGGTGGATTCCCTGTAGTTGGTATCCACGCAAATGTATATGACGGATCCTACCATGAAGTCGATTCTTCCGAGATGGCATTCCATATTGCAGGTTCTCTTGCATTTAAGGATGCTATGGCTAAGGGAGCTCCGATCCTTCTGGAGCCTATCATGAGAGTTGAGGTTACAACTCCGGAAGACTACATGGGCGATGTTATCGGTGATATCAACTCCCGTCGTGGCCGTATCGAAGGTATGGACGACATCGGCGGCGGAAAGATGATCCGTGGATTCGTTCCTCTGGCAGAGATGTTCGGATACGCAACAGATCTGCGTTCCAGAACTCAGGGCCGTGGTAACTACTCTATGTTCTTCGAGAAATACGAGCAGGTTCCGAAGTCCGTACAGGAAAAGGTTCTGGCAGGAAAATCAGGTAAATAAAACTTGCAAATATCCTTGATTTGCAATATAATCAAGGATAGCAGGTTGACTATATCAACCGCCTCGTTATGAGGCAGAAAAACTAAAAAATTTGCCCAGACGGGGCGCATGTTAAACAAGGAGGACATTCAAAATGGCTAAGGCTAAATTTGAAAGAAGCAAACCGCATTGTAACATTGGTACCATCGGACACGTTGACCATGGTAAAACAACTTTAACAGCTGCTATCACAAAAGTACTTTCTCACAGAGTTGCTGGTAACACAGCTACAGATTTCGAGAACATTGATAAAGCTCCAGAAGAAAGAGAACGTGGTATCACAATCTCTACAGCACACGTTGAGTATGAAACAGAAAAACGTCACTATGCACACGTTGACTGCCCAGGACATGCTGACTACGTTAAAAATATGATCACAGGTGCTGCTCAGATGGATGGAGCTATCCTGGTTGTTGCTGCTACAGACGGTGTTATGGCTCAGACAAAAGAGCACATCCTGCTGTCTCGTCAGGTAGGTGTACCTTACATCGTTGTATTCATGAACAAATGTGATATGGTTGACGATGAAGAGCTGCTTGAGCTGGTAGACATGGAAATCCGTGAGCTGCTGAACGAGTATGACTTCCCAGGCGATGACACACCAATCATCCAGGGTTCTGCTCTGAAAGCTCTGGAAGATCCAGACGGCCCATGGGGAGACAAGATCATGGAGCTTATGGATGCTGTTGACAGCTACATTCCAGATCCACAGCGTGACACAGATAAGCCATTCATCATGCCTGTAGAGGACGTATTCTCTATCACAGGTCGTGGTACAGTTGCTACTGGTAGAGTAGAAGCTGGTACACTGCATGTATCTGAAGAAGTTGAAATCGTTGGTCTGAAAGAAGAAACACGTAAAGTTGTTGTAACAGGTATCGAAATGTTCCGTAAACTGTTAGACGAGGCTCAGGCTGGTGATAACATCGGTGCTCTGCTTCGTGGTGTTCAGAGAAACGAGATCGAAAGAGGACAGGTTCTGGCTAAACCAGGAACAATTACCTGCCATACAAAATTCACAGCTCAGGTTTACGTTCTGACAAAAGATGAAGGTGGCCGTCATACACCATTCTTCAACAACTACCGTCCACAGTTCTACTTCAGAACAACAGACGTAACAGGTGTTTGCTTACTGCCAGAAGGTACAGAAATGTGCATGCCTGGTGATAACGTAGAAATGACAATCGAACTGATCCACCCAATCGCTATGAGCCAGGGTCTTACATTCGCTATCCGTGAAGGCGGACGTACAGTTGGATCAGGCCGTGTTGCTTCTATCATCGAGTAATACAATCTGAATATAGATTTGTTATCGCAAGATAACGTTGTGTCCAAACGTAAGATTACCCGTAGAACTTCGGTTCTACGGGTTTTTCTGTTATGCGGAAATATATAATAGTTGAGTAGTAGGATTATATTTTTTTATAAGAATGTTTACTATGAGACGATAACCAAGACTAATTTTAGGATTTAAAGAGATTTCCATATGTGAAAAGACATCATCGTCTAATGCTAAATCATAATAGGAAAAGGTTGTTTAGCTATACCATTTACCATTAATGAAGCCATAGTGTTGAGATCTTCCATAGAACTATCTGGCCCTATAGAAAATCCATCAATTTGTAATGCCATTCTTTTTGAAAATTTTAGTATTTATTTAATCCCAATTGATTCGGTACCATTAAAATTCGGTTATTATTCTTAAGTAAAAGATTGGGATATAATTTACTTCGATTGTTTATGTATTCCACCTGATGAAAGAATGTCTTGTCCAGCAAATTTAAATAATGCCCTATCAGGCAGATTATTTTATGCCGATTTTGGTTCCTTGCAAGTATATCAGTCACTTTAAAAGCAACTGTTCCTGCGAATTGTTTTCTCTTTTCAGCCAAGAATGCTGTCACTGATTGACTGCATGACGATATTGGAAATGTTCAGGATCGCTTTGATAGCTGCGTTGTCAAAAGCAGGATCTGTGCAGCTAGTCTTTTTCAGCTTCCATTCAATGTAAGTAGGCTCCCCTTTCTTTGAGTAGCCGTCCATGTTGTTGTTCATGATGATACGCTGGTAGCGCAGTTTGTGAATAGAAAGATGGAGTGTATTGTTCAAGCGAGGCAGTCAAATAGGAGGATCACTGCCCGTTTTTGGGAATTCATCTCAAAGCTAAACAGGATCTTCAGGTCGTTTAGGACGGCGTTTTGATATAGTTTGCTTCATCAATGATAACCGGTGTCTTCCTCCAGCGCAAGGATGTTGATCTCCTCCTGAATAGTACGGATGTTTTCTGTTTTACGGTAGGAAGCCTGTGCGCCAAGAGACACGGCAAGGTTCCAGTAGAACTCCTTTACAGTAACCGGGGAGAGACTGGTATAGATCACTTTGTATAAGGAAGGGACCAGCCCGGCAGACTAGGAACGCACCAACGTTGTTTTACCACGGTCTGGGCACCGGTAAGAAGGTCGAAGCCTTTGGTCCTGGCTAGGTAATCAAGGCAGATGGCAGACAAATAGGAAGTGACTGAGAAATTAAAGGTGCAGGATTAGATGAATAGTATCAAGGTCAATATAGAAGAAATTATATATTTGTAATGAATAAGAAAGCTCTGTTCAAATGTTTAGTGATATTTAATATTTGGAGGGAAATTTTTTATAGACAAATAAGTGCTATGGAAGTATAATGGTCAAAAAAAGAAAGGGGAGACTCTTATAAGAGAAGCGCCAGAAAGATTCAAATTAGAAGATACAACAATATGGTCTTTTCCGGAAAGAGGAAATTGGGCTACACATTCAGGAAAATATAGAGGGAACTGGTCTCCGTATATTCCTAGAAATATTATTTTACGATACTCAAAGAAAAAAGAATGGATACTGGATCAATTCTTAGGCAGTGGCACAACGTTGATTGAGGCAAAGTTATTGGGAAGAAATGCGATCGGCGTTGATATAAATTCTGAAGCTGTCAAATTATCTAACACAAATCTAAATTTTGCTTGTCAAGAAAGATCAAAAATATTCACCAAACAAGGAAAAGCAAACAATTTATCATTTATAAAAGATAAAAGTATAGATCTTATCTGTACGCATCCACCATATGCAGATATTATACGATACAGCAAAGAAATTCCAGGAGACATTTCACACTTAAGATATGAGGAATTCTTGACGGAACTGGAACAAGTTGCAAAAGAATCGTATAGGGTATTAAAAAAGCAAGGGATATGTTCATTTATGATCGGAGATATACGAAGAAAAGGTTATGTGTTGCCACTGGGAATGAATTCTATGCAAAAATTTGTTGATGCAGGATTTAAACTTAAAGAAATTGTTATAAAAGAGCAACATAATTGCAAGACTACAGAATATTGGGAAAATATAGAAAAAGCTTTTTTAATGTTAGCCCATGAATATATATTCGTTTTAGAAAAATAGAAGTGTTGTAAAAGGAGATACTGATGCCGAGTATCTCCTTTGTAAAAAATTGTTTACCAAGTAAGAAGCAGTTTATCATGAACAACTTCATTTTGCATGGTTTGACCAGCATTTTGTAATCGATCAATCATAGAGGTGCCACAATTTACAAAGATTTCCCTTTCAAATAAACCGATAGGAGGAGTGACAGAAATATCTTTTTTGTTAGATTCTCGTGTGCCGTTGATTGATAACATTACATAAACACCTCTAGCTTTGCATTCAGCTATTTTATTGAATAACGTTTCTATATTGAAAGTTTGAGCACCGTAAATAATGCTTTGGCTATGAGTATATGGCGGATCACAATAAACTACATCACCAGGTTGTGCTTTATTCATACATTCTTCAAATGACATAGTTGAAAATGTCGAGTTTTTTATAAGGTTATGCCATAAATCCACTCTTTTTGAAAAAGTTTCTGGCTTGATAGGGTTATGTGGACCTTTTGGAGTAGACATATACCCGTCAGCTTTTCGGAAACGTATTATTCCAGAATAGCATGTGCGTGATAAAAGACAGAAATCAAGAGCATTGTGATCCTTATTAAATCTATCTCTAATCTCATTATATTTGTCATTAGGATTTTTATAATATTCTTCAATTTCCTTTGCATAATAATTTTTTATTTGCTGCGGATCATATTTGACGATATTAAAGATATCAATTAAAAATGGTAAGATATCGCTGGCATATGAATGAGAGAATATAGGAGTGTTAGTTGTGCTGCTTTGGTATAGTAATTGCGCCATTACAGCACCACTTCCCAAAAAGGGCTCATAGTAGTTATTAAATTGTTCAGGCATATATGAAATAATGGTTTCGGCAAAACGTTGTTTATTTCCTATCCACTTTAATAATGCTGGTACTTTGGACATTGCTCGATCCTCACATGTAACTTATAGTCTGTAGACTCAAAGTCTACAATGCTATTATAATTTAACTAATTGGAGGTGTCAAGCAATGCAGGAAGAAATACGTGTCGCTTATGGAAAAGCTGTAAGAACAATACGACAAGATAAGAAAATATCGCAAGAAGAACTGGCTGATTTATGCGGATTACATAGAACATATATAAGTGACATAGAACTTGGTAAGCGTAATGTTTCTTTGGAAAATATAGATAAAATTGCGCATGCATTGCAAATGAAGAAGTCGGAATTATTTGTTGAGGTGGAGCAATATGAAGGCATTTAAGGAATTTAGAAGAGAAGATAAATCGTTTTGGTTTTTTATACGATTTATTAGTGAAAAATTGGGGTATTCTAGAAAGGGAATCGTTTTAACTTATACAGTAGAGCAAATAGAAAAACTATGTGAAAAAGAGAATATTGAAGTTTCGCCAGATAGAGTTAATAAAGCTGTCTTATATTGTAATATGAGAGCCGATTTGTTAAACAATACGATTGAGAAAAATTTGATGGACGTTGATGAAGCTAAACAGATATTTGAAGAAATGAGAAACAGCGGAAAATATAAATGTAAGCTGATTTTGAACAAACAACGCAAAGAGATCAAGAAAGTAAATTATTTTACAGCAATTATAACCATGATAGCAGAAGAAATGTTGGGTGGGGATGAGGAATTTAATCCGGATCCAAGAGGACTTGTTTATTTGCTGAATAATCGAAAGATTATTGGAGCTTCTTCCAGAAGGTTCGATGGAGCATACCCTTCAATTTATAATCCTAAAATAGTGTGGGAGATAAAAGAATATTATTATTCAAAATCATTTGGAAGTAGAGTTGCGGATGCTGTGTACGAAGCAGAACTTGATGGATATGAATTTAATGAAATATATGATAGAACTGGACAGCAGGTATATCATGTGATGTTTATTGATAGCCATTATACTTTCTGGGGACAAGGAAAATCTTATTTATGTAGATTTATTGATACGCTTAACATGGGACTTATAAATGAACTTATCGTTGGGAAAGAAGTCCTGACAAGATGGAGAGAAGTTCTTGCAGAGTTTGATGAAAAAGCATAATAAAAAATATATTATGTAAATATAAATGATGCTTTTGCTGGAAAGGAGCAGAAATGGGATTACTACCTAAAATAAATGGGAAAACAGTAGAGCGAGCATATGAAGAATATAGAAATGGCGTGTATTTGGTAAATAGACGATATCAGAGAAAACTTGTGTGGAGTATAAATGAGAAGGAAGCATTCATAGATTCATTAAGAAATGGGTACCCAGTACCATTGTTCCTATTTTCAACAAATACCTATAAAGGAATGGATAGGCGGGAAATAATAGACGGAATGCAGTGATTAAATGCGATATTTGGTTTTATTGAAAACGAATTTACGATAGGTGGATACTATTTTGATCTTTCATCGACTGCATCAACAAAACAATTATTAGATGAGAAAATATTGGAGCAGAAAACACCTGTTTTGGATAGAACTAGTTGCGTTGGTATAGCAAGCTATGAATTACCATTTTCTGTTTATGACGAGGACGATCCAGATATTATTGATGAGGTATTTAGAAGGATTAATTCAAATGGAAAGCATCTATCAAGACAGGAGATCAGACAGGCAGGAGCAACTGGTGAGTTTGCGGAACTGGTACGAGTATTATCCACAAAACTTCGGGGAGACGTATCACATGAAGATATTTTGCTGTTGGATCAAATGAAAGAGATCAGTATTAAACAAGATGGAAACGGGTATGGTATTAATGCGGATGATGTTTTTTGGGTAAAACAGAATATTATTGACAAAAAGGATTTAAGACTATCTCTGGATGAAGAGATAGTGGGAGACCTGGTGGGTGCAATGGTTTCAGATACGATGCCACCATCTAGAGTAAGTGTTTTAGATGGATATTATTATATCAATGAAGGGGAACAAGATGGTCGTGGATATAAGACAGAACAGGCAATTCAAGCCCGAGGATCTGAAGCTATATGTGCGCAATTTCTTTATATAATAGATGAAATCAAAAAGATTTTTTATAATAGAGAACATACGGTAATACAGCATATTCTCGCTCAAAAAGTTTACAGAGGACCGAGATATTTTCAATCTTTATTTTTAACATTGTATGAATTATTGATTAAGCAGGAAATGAAAATAGTAGACTATGATAAAGTTTATGAACAACTTGGAAATATTGCAGAGCGTACGATGGTAATATCTGGAGGCGGCGGCGAATGGAGTGCAAGGGAAAAAACAGAAGTGGTAGCAAAAGTAAAAGCTATTTTACATCCTGCTTTTGTTGAAAGAGCAGAAGGAGATCCGATGCATTATTCATATGCTACAGAAATAGAAACTTTATTAAAACAGTCAAAGACTGAAAATTCACAATATGATTTTAAACAAGGCATACATGATCTTTCTAGTGGAGAGAAAAATGATAAACTTGTTAAAAAAATATATAAAACTTTAACAGCGATGGGAAATTCGAAAAAAAATGCTGTTGGGTATGTTCTTATAGGTGTTGCGGATAACTTTGAAGATGCAGAAAAAATTTCAAGAAAATATAATACAGAAAATATAAAAGTTGGTAATTTTTATATTACTGGCATTGATGGGGAAGTTGATAAATTTTATAAAGGCGATTACGATGTGTACTTTGCTCAATTTAAAAATGCATTACAAACAATGCCATTAGATGAACATTATAGAAGACAGATTGGAAGTAAAATGAGGATGGTAAGTTATTACGACAAGTCTATCATTATTATGAAAATAGTAAATGACAATGGAGCTATTATGTTTGACAATGGATATTATACAAGAGTTGGAGCGAACAATGATCCAGAACCAGTTTCTGCTCCAGAGATGCCTGCATTTTTTGCAAAATTTGCTAAGAACTAAGTAAGGTAGTGATAACAAAATCCACCAAAATCACGCGGACACAGCGGAAAATCTGTATTTTCCAACATGAATCACACGAAAAATCATCATTCACACCGCAATACACTGGTCTGATATCATGAAGTGAAGGCAGACGTACAGAGTTGGATCAGGCAGTGTTACTTTTATCATCGAGTAATCACTGACTGACAGATTAGTAATATAGAGTGCTATCGCAAGATAACCTTGTGTCCAAGCATAAGATTGAGGGCTATCGAGAAATATTGTCCGATAGCCCTTTTTCTGTCGCTTACTTTTCATAGCACTTCCAATAAAACATCCACCATACCGCCGCAGACCATGCCTTCGTCCTCAGCATCTTTTCCGGTCATATCAGCGTGATGGAGTACCAGCGAGAGGTTTTCCTGGGACATAAGACGGAGGGATCTCTGGATGATATCTGCTTCCAGACAGCCTCCGCCGATGGTTCCCACAGTTCTTCCATCCTGGTAAACCAGCATTTTTGTCCCGGCTTCTCTGGGAGAGGAACCTTTTTTGGTCACGATAGTGGCCAGGACTTTTTTGATGTCTTTGTCCTTTTCATCTAAAATTGCCCTGAGGATTTCTTTTGTAAAACCGCCCCGCTTCCGGCAGCGGTTTTTTTCCTGTATCACTTCAGCTATGATGGAGACGCCGATCTCTTCCGGAGTTTCGCCTCCGATAGGCAGACCGATGGGAGTGTGTACGGATTCCAGTACCTGGGGATCGGCACCCTGTTCCAGCAGAGCCTGCTTTACTTTGACAGTCCGGGCCCGGCTTCCCATCATGCCGATATAGGCATGCTCTTTTTTCATGATCTTTTCCAGACACACCTGATCGTAACGGTGGCCTCTGGTCACAATGATAAAATAGGTATCCGGATCCCCGGGGATTTTTTTCAGCCCTTCTTCAAAGGGTTCGCAGAGCACGGTATCTGCACCGGCTCTTCTGGCATTGTCGGCAAACTTCGGCCGGTCTTCCAGGACTGTGACAGTACAGCCGATCATACGGCCGATCTGGATCACAGGAATGGATACATGGCCGGCGCCGCAGATCACCAGTTTTTGCTCATGGGCCGGAAATTCACAGAAGATCCGGGTATTGTTCTCTGTAATAATACCGGGAGCAGAGACATCCGGGAGAGTATCGGATATTTGTGAGAAAAATCCTCCCTTTTTGGATTCCCACTGGAGGACTCCGTCCACAACAAAAGCTTTTTCTCCTTTTGCTTCTCCTTCCAAAGCCGTAAGAATGAGTGTCTGACGGTTAGGATTGCAGGAGGCGATGAGGTGGTACAGTTCTGTCATATGTTAAACTCCTTTCCCAAAAAATAAAAATATATTATTCTCAAAATAGAATAATTGGAAAAAAGTGAATTCATTGACTCTATTTTGAAAACAAATTATAATTAAGACAAAAGATTCAGAAAATTATTGATGTGTACCGCAGGGGTCTTTATCGGGGCCTTTTCCTGTCAGATCTCTGAGGCGCCGCATACCTGTTTCAGACAGAAAAACCAGTTCGCTGGGATTTCCTCTCCCGTCTTCTCCGCTAAGGCGGAGGAAATTGGCGGTTTCGTAATAATCCATAGGCAGAGTACGGCGGAATATTTCTCCGGTGGCTTCGTCTCTGACCTCTACAGTAACCTGTTTTGCGTGAATTTCTTTCAGTTCCATTCATATTTCTCCTTTTTATATGCCTATTGTAGCAAAGGGAGAAGAATTTGACCAGAAAAAGATGAGAATTTAAGGTTCCAAACCTTAAAGATAGAGGGCCGCTGTGAATAGAATTTGCCGGCGGCAGAGTTCATAACAACAAAATAAGGAGGTGGAAGGATGATAAAAAAAATCCTTATCATTAACGGCACTCAGCGGACCCTGGTCGTAGAGGGACAGGAGTCCTTAGCTGAAGTACTCCGTGACAGGCTTCTTCTTACAGGATGCAAGATCGGCTGCGGCGAAGGCCACTGCGGCGCCTGTAATGTGATCGTGGACGGAAAAGTGACTCGTTCCTGTATTACCAAGATATCTAAGGTGCCTGACTATGCCAAGATCGAGACCATCGAGGGAATCGGGACGCTGGAGGACCTTCATCCTCTGCAGGCAGCCTGGATCGCTCATGGCTGCGCCCAGTGCGGTTTCTGTTCGCCGGGCTTTATTATGAGCGCAAAGGTGCTTCTTGAGAATAATCCCGCACCATCCAGAACAGAGGTCAGGGAATGGTTTAACAAGAACCGGAATCTCTGCCGCTGTACGGGATACAAGCCTTTAGTAGACGCAGTTATGGATGCGGCCCGTGTACTGCGGGGGGAGATCACAAAAGAAGATCTGATGTTCCAGCCTACAGACAATAGGATCCTGGGGACCAGTTATGCCCGGCCCTCAGCGGCGGCAAAGGTTACGGGGTCCTGGGATTTCGGAGCAGATGAGATTAAGACACTTCCTGAGGATACTCTCCAGATCGCCCTGGTCCAGGCGGAAGTATCTCACGCACTGATCAAAGGGATAGATACCTCAGAAGCAGAAACTATGCCAGGCGTATACAGGATCATTACATACAAGGATGTTCCCGGCAAGAACAGGATCACCGGACTTATTACCTTCCCTACAAATAAAGGAGACGGCTGGGACCGTCCCATTCTCTGCGACGAGAAAGTGTTCCAGTATGGAGACGCCATCGCTATGGTATGTGCGGATACAGTAGCCCATGCAAAAGAAGCGGCCAAACATGTGAAGGTTGATCTGGAACTGCTGCCTGCTTATATGTCCGCGCCGGAGGCCATGGATCCCGACGCTATTGAAATCCATCCGGGCACGCCGAATGTTTATTATGAAACCAACTGTATAAAAGGGGAAGACACTGCGCCTATTATGGAGACGGCTCCCAATGTGATAGAAATGGACGCCTACTGCTCCCGCCAGCCCCATATGCCTATTGAGCCGGATGTGGCTTATGCCTATATAGATGAGGAAGGAAGAGTAACCATCCATTCCAAATCCATCGGCATCCATCTCCACCATGCCATGATCTGTGCAGGAATAGGGGTAGAGCCGGAAAAACTGCGGCTGATACAGCTCCATGCCGGAGGAACCTTTGGCTATAAATTTTCTCCAACCATCGAAGCTCTGGTAGGTGTGGCGGCGCTTGTCACAGGACGTCCGGTGGCGCTGAACTTTGATATGTACCAGATGATCACTTATACAGGAAAGAGAAGCCCGGGCTTTATGCACATTAAGCTGGCGGCTGATGAGAAAGGAAAGATCCTGGCCCTGGAAGGAGACAACCTTATTGACCATGGTCCCTACTCAGAATTCGGAGACCTGCTGACTATGCGTCTCAGCCAGTTTGTGGGGGCCGGAGTGGATATTCCTAATATCCGGAACAGGTCACGCACTGTCTGCACCAATCACGCATATGGAGCTGCTTTCCGGGGATACGGCGCGCCTCAGTCTTTTATGGGCGGCGATATCGCTATGGATATGATGGCAGCCAAGATGGGGATCGATCCCTTTGAGTTCAGAGCCATGAACTGCTACAAAGAATCCGCAGAGTCTACCACTCCTAACGGATGCAAGCCGGACGTATACTGTCTGGAAGATCTGTATGATCTGGCAAGACCTTATTACCAGAAGAATAAAGCTTATGCGGAAACCTTGAACAAGGAAAAAGGGGAAAACGGCAAGTTCAAATACGGAGCCGGAGTGTCACTGGGGGTTTATGGATGCGGACTGGACGGTGTGGACTCTTCAGAGGCCTGGGCAGAGCTGAATCCGGATAACACGGTAACGATTTATGATTCCTGGGAAGATCACGGACAGGGCGCAGATATCGGCACCCTTACCCATGCCCACGAAACTCTCCGCCAGGCAGGCTTTACTCCGGACCAGATCAGGCTGGTGATGAATGATACAGGAAAGACTCCGAACTCCGGACCTGCAGGAGGATCCCGTTCTAATGTTATGACAGGAAACGCAGTGCGGGTTGCCTCGGAGATGCTGGTGAACGCCATGAGAAAACCAGACGGAACCTACCGTACCTATGAAGAAATGGTAGAAGAAAAACTTCCGTTAAAGTATGAGGGCAAATGGGTGGCTACCGCATGTACAGACTGCGATCAGGAAACAGCCCAGGGAAATCCTTTCTCTGTGTATATGTACTGTATCAACCTTCCTGTGGTACAGGTAAATATGGAGACAGGCAAGGTAAAGGTTGTGAAATTTACCATGGTATCAGATTTCGGAACCATAATCAACAAAACCGTTGTGGACGGACAGGTAATGGGAGCTATCGCCCAGGGTATCGGTCTGGCCCTGTCAGAGGATTTTGAAGATCTGAAGAAGCATACCAGCCTGCTGAAGTGCGGAATTCCTTATCCTAATGATATCCCGGATGATATTGAACTGGTTTATCAGGAAAATCATCCCAGACCCCTTGGGCCATACGGAGCCGCAGGCTGCGGCGAGGGACCTTTGGCGGCGCCTCATCCGGCAATCCTGAACGCCATTTACAGCGCTACGGGAGCCCGGATCACCAGAGTTCCGGCCAGACCGGAAGTGGTGAAAGCTGCGCTGGACGCTCTGTAAAATGACAGAAAAATAAAAACAGAGGGGCTGTCGCATTAGTCGATTTTGATTAGTGCGGCAGCACCTTTTACCCATATATTATTCTGGAAATAGATAATTAATATAGGAGAGAAAATATGGAACATAAGGATCGGGGCTTTGTGGGAAAGCATTATTTAATGAAACAGGCTTTCGGCCAGGAAGAGCTTCATCAGAGAGAGGCAGTGTGTACCAGAGAGGATCCCCCCGGGTGTTCCGCGGCGTGTCCCCTTCATCTGGATGTGCGGACTATCTGCGCTTATGGGGCGAAAGGAGATTTTGGAAAAGCCGCAGGGGTCATTCGCGGAGTTACTCCTTTTCTCCATCTTCTGGCAAGGTCCTGCCCCGGGATGTGCCAAGAGGCCTGCGCCTTGTCACGGGTAGGAGAGGGGATCCAGATGAAGGCTCTGGAAAAAGCCTGCGCTTTGTATGGAGGAAAAGAAAGAGGCAGCCGCTTTCTGATCCCGCGGAAGAATAAAAAAGTGATCGTGGCAGGAGATGATCTCTTTGCCCTGGCCTGCTGCTGGGAACTGGGGAAAAAGGGATATGAGATCTTCTGGTATACACGGTGTCAGAATAGGAAGGAGCCCTTGCTTTGCTGGAATCTGACGGAAGAGGAAGCTGAGGGAGACTCCGCTTCTTTGGCTCTCTACCGGATTACACAAAAAATAAGAACAGGGGCAGAAGAGGAAATCTCAGAATGGGCGGAACAGGGGGATGCTCTTTGCTTGTCGCCGGATCTCTGGCGCGGAGGTCTTCCGGAAAATACCTTTGGAACAGAAGAGAAATGGGAAGAAAGAGAGGCTGCGGTCTGGATACTGGCCTGGGCGAAATATACAGCGGCAAAGGCTGACCGGTATCTCCAGGGAGCATCTCCGGAAGGACTCAGACCGCCTGGGCCTGAGGAAAGCCGTTTATATGTGACAATGGATGGAGTGGGAGGAAGCCGGGCCCTTGCCGGACCAGAGAACCCTGACAGAGAACAGGCTGAGGCGGAAGCAGGCCGCTGCATCCAGTGCCAGTGCCTGGAATGTGTAAAGGGCTGCGTATATCTTCAGGAGTATAAGCGGAATCCCAGGGGAGCTGTCCGGGAGATTTATAACAATCTTTCCATTGTCATGGGAAATCATATGGCAAATGGGATGATCAATGCCTGTGACCTGTGCGGCCAGTGCAAAGCTGCCTGTCCTAAGGGGTTTGATTATCCGGAGGTGTGCCAGATGGCCAGGAAGATCATGGTGGAGACAGAGAAAATGCCTCCTTCTGCTCATGAGTTCGGACTCCTGGATCAGCAGTTTTCCTTGGGGGAAGGGTTTCTGGCCAGGCCTCAGCCGGGATATGACCGCTGCAGGTATCTGTTCTTCCCCGGATGTCAGGCCTTGGCAGTGTCGCCGGATACTGTGGAAGCAGCTTATAGAGATCTGTCAGAACGGCTTTCGGGGGGCGTGGGACTGATCCTTGGCTGCTGCGGGGCCTTGTCCCAATGGGCAGGAAGAGAGGATCTGGCAGAGGAGGCTTTGGAGAAAATCCGCAGCGCCTGGAAAGAGATGGGAGAGACGGAAGTGATCTGCGCCTGTCCCACCTGTATGAAGATTTTAAAAGAAAGGACGGAAATTCCTGTCACAGGAATATGGCAGGTACTTCTGGAACTGGGATTAGATCCTGTGACAGAGGAGACAGTAGCCATACAGGATGCCTGCGGAGCCAGAGGAGATCATGAGACCCAGGATCAGATCAGGGCCTTTGCGGCGGCTCTGGGGTGTCAAACAGAGGAAATCCCATTTTCGGGGGATCTTTCTCCCTGCTGCGGATACGGAGGGATGGTCCGGTTCGCAAATCCGGAAATGTCTGAAAAAAAGGCTTCTTTTGCAGCCGGCAGGACTTCCGGGAAGATCCTGACCTACTGCATGGCCTGCAGGGATCAGCTGACCAGAGCGGGAGCAGATTCTGTACATATCCTGGAACTGGCTTATGGAACAGGTCCGGGTCCGGTGCCGGATCTGTCCCAGCGGAGAGCCAACCGTCTGAAACTGAAGGAAAAACTGCTGGAAGAAATCTGGAAAGAAGAAATAAGGAGGGAAATCATGCTGCCGGTCTTTTATGAAAATGGAGCGGAAGAAGAAATGGATAGGCGTATGATCCTGAAAAGCGACGTAGAAGCTGTGCTGAAGGCTTATGAAGCTTCGGGAGAAGCGGTGGAAGATCCCGAGAAGGGATGGCTGGCTGCATCTGCCAGGATCGGGAACGTTACCTTTTGGGTAAAGTTCAGAGAGACAGAGAAAGGCTATCTGGTATACGGAGCCTACAGCCATCGGATGACAGTGGAGTAAAGGAGGGCGGAATGGGAGAAAAGACTTACTATTCCATGGATCCCATGGGAAAACTGATGTGTCATAAATGCAGGAGAGAACTGGTCAGAGGAAAAGCAGTGTTCAGTTATCTGGGGAATGCCTTTCCTGTAGAACTGCCGGTGTGTCCGGAATGCGGATACATTTATGTGCCGGAGGAACTGGCTGTGGGCAAGGTCCTTTCTGTAGAACGCAGCCTGGAGGACAAATGATCGGCCTTCATCCCGGGGGAAAAGAAATGACAGTCCGCCTTCTGGATCTATCAGGAATATGCCCTCCTGCCGGAATCCTGGAACTGGGCGCCGGCGGGGGAGATACAGCGGGATATCTGAAATCTCTGGGATTTGAAGTAAAAGCAATAGACCTGAACCCGGCAGGTCCGGACGTGGAGCCAGGGGATATGAGAAAGCTGGACTTTGCAGAGGAGAGTTTTGACTGCTGTCTGGCAGAATGCAGTATTTCCGGCTGCGGAGGCGGCGGCGCCGCCTTAAGGGAGGCGTTCCGTGTGCTGAAACAAGGCGGCTGCCTGCTGGTGTCAGATGTTTTTTTTCATAAGAAAAACGCGCCCTGTCTGTCAATGGAAAAGCCCCTGACATGGAACTGCTGGAAGGATGGTTTTGAGGAAGCTGGGTTCCGCCTGGAAGAAGCCAGGGACGAAACAGGAGCATGGAGAGAATTTTTTCTGGAAAGTCTCTGGAACGGAAATGCAGAGGAAAGCTGTGTGGATTTCTTCAGAGAGGCAGGAAGAGCCGGGTGCGGATACTTTCTGGCCTGTCTCAGGAAAGGAGAGAAAAATGGATTTATTTGACCGTATGCTGGAACTGTCAGGGCAGGGATTTTACTGCGCCCAGATCTTAATGATCCTGGCCCTGGAATCGGAAGAAAAAGAGGATCCGGATCTGGTCCGGGCCATGGGGGGATTAAACGGAGGTCTTGGATTTTCAGGAAGAGTCTGCGGCGCTCTTACGGGAGGCTGCTGCTTTCTGAGTTACTTTCTGGGAAAAGGAGAGGCGGAAGAATTGGAAGATCCGGAGGCTGCGCTTTTGATCGGAAGGCTGGCGGAGTGGTTTGAAGAGACAACAAAAAGCAAATATGGAGGGTGCAGCTGCAGGGAAATCCTGGACGGAGACCCAAGAAACAAATTTCAGCGGTGCCCGGAGCTGGTGGAAGCAGTGTATCACAAATGTGTGGAGCTGCTCCAGGAAAAAGGAGGGATTCCATGAAAGGAGCAGGACTGATCCCGGCGGCAGGAGGATCCAGACGGATGGAAGGATTTAAGCCTCTGCTGCAAATAAATGGATTTCCCATGATCGCTATGACGGTTCAGAGCATGAGTAATGCAGGGATCAGAGACATCACTGTGGTGACAGGATATCGGGGAGATGAGGTGAAGAAAGTTCTGGAGCCCATGGGTGTAAGGATCATAGAAAACCGGCGCTGGCAGGAAACGGATATGCTGGCTTCTGTGAAGCTGGGGCTGGAAGCGGCGGATAAAAAGGACGGAGTATTCATTCTCCCCGGGGATATCCCTTTGACCTCGCCAGGTACTTTCCGGAAACTGGCGGAAGGGATTTCCGGGGCCAAGCCGGGAACTGAGGCTTTGATCCCCGGAGCAGGGGGAAGAACCCTTCACCCGCCTTTTCTGTTCCCTGAAGGCTGCAGAAAAGCCTTGAACTATCAGGGCGGCCAGGGACTCCAGGGAGCTTTCCGGTCTATGAAAACGGAAATCGTCACAGCAGAAGATAGGGGAGCTCAGATGGACGCTGATAACCGGAAGGACCTGGCTCAGATCCAGGACTATGCCAGAAAGCACAGGGGAATCTCCCGGGAACTGTGTGAAGAGTTCTATGATGAAGTTTCTCTGCCGGCTCATATCCGGACCCATTGTCTGGCAGTAGGGGAAATGGCGGCCTGGATGGCGAAGAGCCTGATCGATGCCGGAGCTTTTCTGGACATGGAACTGTGCAGAAGCGGAGGGTATCTCCACGATGTGCTGAGACTGGAGCCTTTCCATGAAAAAGCCGGAAAAAAATTTCTGGAGGAGAAGGGATACCTGGCTCTTGCAAAGATAGTAGGAGCACACAGAGGGTTTGAAAAGGAGCCGGATACTCTTTGCACAGAGGAAGCGCTGGTATGCCTGGCGGATAAACTGATCATGGAGGGCAGGCGTGTGTCTCTGGAAGAGCGGTACAGGAAAGCTTTAGAAAAAAAAGAGGTAAAAAAGAGGATTCTGCGGGATATAGAGATCTGCCGTCGGCTGATAAAGGAATTTGAGGTGATGACAGGTGAAAGATTATGAACCCAAAATATATTTGAATAATGCGGCTACTTCCTGGCCGAAACCGGAGTGTGTGGCTTCGGCTATGGCAGAAGCCCTGAAAAATCTCCCCGGAGATGCCGGAAGAGGAGGAATCCGGGATTTTAATATTTTTGATCAGGCAAGGGAAGAACTGGCAGCTCTGATGGGAATTGGCTGTCCGGAAAGAATCGCTCTGGGGAGCAATTCTACCTGGGGGCTGAACCAGGCTGTTTTCGGTTTCCCTCTGGAGCCGGGAGATACAGTGCTGACTACAAAGGCAGAGCATAATGCAGTACTCCGGCCTCTGCACCGCCTGGAAAAGGAGGGGATCCAGGTGATCTATCTGGATGTGGATAAGACCGGCCGGATGGAGCCTGAAATGTGGAAAAAGGCTTTGGAAAAGTACCGGCCCAGGCTGTGCGCGCTGATCCATGCTTCCAATGTGACGGGAGCTGTCAATGATGCAGAGACACTTACTGCCATGGCTAAAGCCGCCGGCGCTGCTATGCTTCTGGATATATCTCAGAGTCTGGGATGGATCTCTGTAAAGCTGGAAAAATGGGGTGTGGACATGGCTGCTTTTACAGGACACAAGTATCTGCTTGGCCCTCAGGGAACCGGGGGGCTTTATGTCCGGCCGGGACTGACCCTGAGGCCTTATGTGCTGGGAGGCACAGGCGTAAAAAGCGACCTCAGGGAAATGCCGGAAGAAATGCCTCTCCATCTGGAGGCAGGCACCGGGAACGAGCCTTCATACCACGGCCTTCTGGCAGCTTTGCGGTGGACGGCGGAAAATCCTTTAAAAAAGGAGAAGACGGAAGAAATCCTTGAATATCTGAAAGAGAGTCTGGAGAAGCTGGGGTGCCGGGTAATCCGGCCAAAACCTCCGGTAACGCCGGTGGTTTCCTTTACTGTTCCGGGCTGGCATCCGGGAGATGCGGGAGATATTTTATCCGGCAGCTATGACATTATCTGCCGGACAGGCCTTCATTGTTCGCCTATGATCATGGAAAACCTGGGAATGGAGGAAGGAACTATACGTCTGAGTTTGTCCCGGTTTACAGAAAAGGCAGACGCCGACAGGGTGCTGGAGGCTGTGGCGGCTATGAGGGAATCTCATTGAAATATCCTGAAAAGGGAGGGCAAGACCTAAAAGATGAAATTTAAGTGGAAAAAGACAGAAAACTGTTTTGCCGAAGCCAGGACTTATGAATATGAACTGCCTATTACCGGACAGGAGCTGTCCGTCAGGCTGGAGGGCTTTGAAGTAAAAGAAAACCACAGTTTCCGCCGTCCGGTTTTCTCCGCAAAGAAGGGCGGACTGGAAGTGAAGGGGATCCTGAAGGAAAAAGTTGTAAAGATCAATTATACGGCAGACAACTGGGAGACAGAAAAAGAACAGATGGAAAAGTGGATGGAAGACCAGGAAATCTATATTTCAGAGCCGGGGGAAAGCATCTGTCCTCAGTGTCTGAAAGTCCTGCCTGCAGGAAAAGTGGAGAGAGAGGATGGAATCTACCTGGTGAAAGAATGCCCGGAACATGGAAAGTTTGAGGCACTGATCTGGGAAGGATCGCTGGAAAGTTATCAGGCTTGGGGGAAAACGATCCTTCCTCCGGATTCAGTTCCTGCTGCCCTTCCTCAAAAGAAAGGGTGTCCTCTGGACTGCGGACTCTGTGAAAATCATCAGCGGCGGGGCTGCTGTGTTCTGCTGGAGGTAACAGGAAGGTGCAATCTCCAGTGTCCTACCTGCTTTGCAGGGTCCGGGCCAAAGGGACGGGATGTGCCCTTTGAAGAGCTGGAGAAACAGATGAGATATCTGATGGAACACGGAGGGCCTTTTAATCTTCAGCTTTCCGGAGGGGAACCTACAGTCCGGGAGGACCTAGAAGACATTCTCCGCCTTGGAAAGGACCTGGGCTTTACTTTTTTTCAGCTGAATACTAACGGAATCCGTCTGGCAGAAGAGCCGGGATATGCAGAGAAGCTGAAGAAGGCGGGGCTTTCCTGTGTGTTTCTCCAGTTTGACGGACTGAAAGATTCTGTATACCAGGTTCTCAGAGGACGTCCTTTGCTGGAGATAAAAAAGAAGGCTATCGACGCCTGTGAAAAAGCAGGTCTAGGAGTAGTCCTGGTTCCGGTCATTGCTCCCGGAGTCAATGAAGACCAGACAGGGGACATCCTCCTTTATGCCAAAAGCAGGATGCCTGCGGTAAGAGGAGTTCATTTTCAGCCGGTCAGCTACTTCGGACGATGCAGCGAGCCGGCGGGCAGCTACCGGATCACGATCCCGAAAATGCTGGCACTTATGGAAGACCAGACAGAAGGGTGGATCCATGCAGGGGATTTTACCGGAGGAGGAGCCACCAACCCTTACTGTACTTTCCAGGCCAATTATCTGAAACAGAAAGACGGCTCAATGAAACTTCTGGCCCATGGAGAACCCAGGGCTTCCGGTGCTTCAGAGCAGGCCCGGGATTTTGTGGCCCGCCAGTGGAGCGGGACTGATGACTGCTGCTGCCAGGAGGCAGATCAGAAAGCTTCCTGCTGCGGAGGATCCACAGCGGGACTGACTCTGGATACTTCTTCTTTGGATGAATTTCTGGAAGAAATGCACAGAAATACTCTGGCGGTTTCCGGAATGCTCTTTCAGGACGCCTGGAATTTAGAATTGGACCGTCTCCGCCGCTGTTATATACTGGAAACCGACAGCCGGTATGGAATGGTGCCTTTCTGCATTTATAATCTGACAGGATCTGACGGGAGGACTTTGTATCGATGAATATAGCCAGACTGGACCTTTGGGTCCGGGAGAAAGAAGGAATCCAGACTTTGGATAGAAAAGCTGTGGATAACATTCAGCTGGAAAAACTGAACAGGCTTCTTGAGAGAGAATACAGGAGGCAGGGATTTTACAGGAACCTTCCCCGGCAGTTAAAGGCCTTGGAGGACCTGGAATCGCTGCCTTTCACCACAGAGAAAGATCTGAGGGAACAGGGAAATTCCATGGTCCTGGTCAGCCAGTCAGAGATCGAAAGAGTGAGAAGCTGGGAAACTTCGGGAACCACAGGACCTGGAAAGAGGGTGTTTTATACAGCGGAGGACAATGAGCGGACGGTCTCCTTTTTTGCAGCGGGACTTTCCGAGCTGATCTATCCGGGAGAGAAAGCTATGATCGCTATGCCTTTTACGGGGAACAGGGGACTGGGAGAACTGATCCGGGAAGGGGTGGAAAAACTGAGGGCTGTACCTGTACCGGCAGGCAATCTGAATACCTTTAAAGAGCTGCTGGAGATTTTAGATAATGAAAAGCCGGATACCTTTATAGGTCCGCCGGTGCTGCTGCTGTCTCTGCTCCGGCTGAGACCGGCTGGCAGTATAAAAAGAGGGCTGGTCAGCGGCGACGCCTGTCCGCCGGGAGTGACAAAGGCGATCGAGGATATCCTGGGGACCAGACTATATCCCCATTATGGATCCAGAGAAATGGGACTGGGAGGAGCGGTTACCTGTCCGGCTTTTCAGGGTATGCATCTGAGAGAAAATGATATTATCGGGGAAATCGTAGATGAAAAGGGGAAAAGAGTGCCCAAAGGAGAATGGGGAGAGCTGGTGATCACTCTGACAGAAGCCAGAGCAATGCCTCTGATCCGTTACCGTACAGGGGACAGAACTCGTTTTTTACCGGGTGCATGTCCCTGCGGCTGTTGTCTGCGGCGGCTGGACAGGATCAGCCGGATGGGGGCAGAAAAAGAAATGGAAGAGCTGGATGACGTGATATTCCAGATTCCCTGGATCGTGGATTACCGGATATCCAGAAAAGGAGAAGAGCTGGAGATAGAAGGGCTGACAACAGCAGAGGACAGGGAAGGAGAAATCAAGAGACTTCTTCCCGGAGAGTGGAAAGGAAAAAGACTTGGCAGTATCTGGAAACAGGCGGGATCTGAAGACGGCCCCTGTTACCGGGGAAAACGCAGAGTTGAGGATAGAGAAAATAGCAGAAACAGGCAGGTGGAAAGCAGATGAATGAGTTTTATTATATCGCCCGGCTGCGGATCAAACGCAAAGATGATAAGGGAAATGAATATTTTGGCAGGGGAGTGGCGGACCTTCTCCACGGCGTGGATGAATTCTGTTCCCTGAACCTGGCGGCCAGACATATGGGAATGGCTTACAGCAAGGCCTGGCGGATTGTCCGTCAGGCGGAAGAAGCCCTGGGAATACAGCTGCTGCATAGGATGAGAAAAAGCGGCTCTACCCTCACAGTGGAAGGGAGAAAGATGCTGGAAGCTTACGAAGAAGCGGAGAGGGCTGCCTGGGCGGCTGCAGATGCGGTTATGGAGCGGTATTATGGAGACGGGAAAAATGGAGAAGATAAAAAAGGCGCTGTCCCGGAGCCGGGGGATCCTGGTAACGGATTTTGACAGAACCCTGACCCTTTCCGGAAGTTCCCTTCACGGGGCGGTCCATGTACTGGGAGAGGATTCCGGACTGGCTATGGGAAAGGACAAGATTTTTCAGACTCTGGGAAAATCTGTTTTAAGCCAGGCAAAGAAGGGCCAGGAGACGGAAACCTTCAGGAAAATGGCAGAGGACTGGTGGCGGGAGCAGATGGAACTGTATGTAAGAGAAGGGATCAGTGAAGAAACTCTGAGAAAAGCGGCACAGCTGCTGCCTCCCCGGATGGAGACCTTGGAGCTTCTGAAACTTTGCAGTGAAGAAGATCTTCCGGTCTGGATCGTCTCCGCCGGACTGGGAAATGTGATCCGGTTCTGGCTGGAGATACGGGGATTCTCACACAAGGGGATCCGGGTGCTGGCCAATGAACTTTATTATGCAGAGAATCTCCCCGGAGCATACGGGGAGATCATTACGCCATGGAATAAAAAGGAGAGATTCTTTGAAACAGCAGATCCGGCGGAAGATCAAAAACTGATTTTCCTTGGAGACAAAAGAGAAGATCTGAGATGGAGAAAAAACAATGAAGACAGCTATCTGGTCCGGGGAGAAGAAATTGTTAAAATAGAGGAATTTCCTTGAGAAAACAGGAGAAGATTGCTATAATTAGTATACAATTTTCGGAGATTTGCCGAATATTTTTGGGTTACAAGTGAGAAGACTTTATTTTTCTGATAGCTTTAGGGCAAAGCGTGTAAATCCACGTTTTGTATATAAAATTTCTGAATAAGAAAGGAGAAAGCAAATGAGAAAAAAAGTTCTAGCAGTACTGCTGGCAGGTACAATGGCATTGGCTATGGGAGCCTGCGGACAGGGAAACGGCACAGAGACGTCCGGCACAGGAGAATCTTCTTCAGGGGAGACTGATTCTACAGAAACAGATTCTGAGACCGGAGAAACTGCTGATGAAGGAGAAGAGGTGGAACTGACAGTATTTGCAGCTGCATCTCTTACAGAAACTCTTACGGATATCAGCGAACTTTATAAGGAAGAGCATCCGGAGGTGAGCCTGGTCTTTAATTTCGATTCTTCCGGGACCTTAAAGACCCAGATCCAGGAGGGAGCTGTCTGTGACCTGTTTATTTCCGCCGGACAGACTCAGATGGATCAGATGGACAGTACCGCAGATCCTTCCGTGAATACAGAAGGGCTGGATCTGGTGCTGGAGGATTCAAGAATTGATATTTTGGAGAATAAAGTGGTACTCTGCGTCAGCGACAGCAGCGTGCCATTGGAGACTTTTGATGATATGGCGGCGGCTCTTAAAGAGGGGACGATCCTGCTGGGAATGGGAAACAGCGATGTGCCGGTAGGACAGTATACCCGGAAGATTCTGGAATATTATGGACTGGATGAAGAAAAGCTGGCTGCTGACGGTCTGATTTCTTATGGAAGCAATGTAAAGGAAGTAACAACTCAGGTTTCCGAAGGTGCTGTAGACTGCGGTGTGATCTATTGTACAGATGCTTACTCCGCAGGACTTACTGCTTCTGATTACGCCACACCGGAGATGTGCGGGCAGGTAATCTATCCGGCTGCTGTTATGAAGAACAGCCGGCATCCGGAGGAGGCACAGGCTTTCCTGGATTTTCTGCAGACAGATCCCTGCATGGAAATCTTTGAACAGGTAGGCTTCTCCAGGGTGGAAGAAGGATGATGGATTGGTATCCCCTCTGGAACTCTCTGAGGATCGCGGCGGTCAGCTGCATAGTTGTATTTTTTCTGGGAATCCTGGCGGCTTATTATATAGCCCGGCTTCCCAGAGGCGTCAAAGGTATACTGGACGTGATCTTAACCCTGCCTATGGTGCTCCCGCCTACAGTATGCGGCTATTTTCTGCTGATCCTGCTGGGACCTCAAAGACCTTTGGGGAAATTTCTGGCAAATTTCGGCATACAGTTTGCTATGACCTGGTATGGAGGAATTGTAGCGTCAGCTGTGGTGGCCTTTCCTCTGATGTACCGGACGGCCAGAGGGGCCTTTGAAAGCTTTGATACAACTTTAGCTTACTCCGGTCAGACTCTGGGACTTTCCAATACCTATATTTTCTGGAGGATCCGGATGCCGGCCTGCCGCCAGGGGATCTTAGCAGGGACTGTCCTGGCTTTCGCCAGAGCACTGGGAGAATATGGAGCCACCAGTATGCTGATCGGCTATGTACCGGGAAAGACTGCCACTATATCCACTACAGTCTATCAGCTTTGGAGGACAAATAATGAGCAGGAAGCCTTTCTCTGGGTTATAGTAAATGTAGTTATATCCACGGTGATCCTGCTGGCAGTAAATATGCTGGAACGCCGGAACAGAAAGGCAGGTGGAAGAAGATGAGTCTGTCAGTCCATATCCGGAAAAAACTGGGGGATTTTCAGCTGGCAGTAGATCTGGAGCATCCTGGCGGTATTACCGGGCTTCTGGGAGCTTCCGGCTGCGGAAAGAGTATGACCCTGAAAGCAATTGCAGGAATTGAAAAGCCGGATGAAGGAAGGATTGTCCTGGACGGCAGGGTGCTTTTTGACAGCGAAAAGAAGGTCAACCTGAAGCCCCAGGATCGGAAGGTAGGATACCTTTTTCAGAATTACGCATTGTTTCCTAATATGACTGTGGAGAAAAATATTCTTTGCGGCCTGTCCGCGGAAAAGGACAGGGGAATGCGGAAGAAAAAAATGGAAGATATGCTGGAAAAAATGGATCTTTCAGAACAGAGAAAATTATATCCGGCCCAGTTAAGCGGCGGCCAGCAGCAGAGAACTGCGCTGGCCCGGATGTTGGTCAGCGAACCGGAAGTCCTTTTACTGGATGAACCTTTCAGCGCTTTAGACTCCTATCTCCGGGAACTTCTCCAGATACAGGTGAAGGATATTCTTGCCGGTTACGGAAAAGATGTGCTTTTGGTGAGCCACAGCCGGGATGAAGTTTATTATCTCTGCGGCCGGACGGCAGTCATGGAAAAGGGCCGGATCCTGAAAACCGATGAAACAAAAAAACTTTTCGCAGATCCGGGCAGCCGTGCGGGAGCAATGCTTACGGGATGTAAAAATATCGCCGGCGCCCGGAAAATTGGAGAATATGAAGTGGAAGTGCCGGAATGGGGCATTTGTCTTCGCACAGGAAAGCCGGTAAGAGAGGATGTGTGCGCGGTGGGGCTTAGGGCTCATTATTTTAACCCTAAAGCCCGGGAAAATGTCTTCCCGGTTATATATTCATCAGAAAGGGAAGAGCCCTTCGAGATGAGGATCCTGTTCCGATATGCGGGACAGAAGGAGGGGACCGGGGATCTCTGGTGGAGACTGCCTAAGGACAGAAACCCGAGGATCATGCCGGAGAAGCTTGGCATTGCCCCTCAGAATGTTCTGCTTCTTTATCCGGAGCAGATACAGGAGGATGAGATATGAAGTTAATACGTACAGAAGATGCGGTAGGACAGGTGCTCTGTCATGACCTGACCCAGATCATCAAAGGGGTCTCCAAAGGCCCCCGGTTCAGGAAAGGGCATATTGTCGCAGAGGAAGATATCCCCGTTCTTTTGAGTATGGGAAAAGACCAGCTCTATGTATGGGAAAAAGATGATACTGTCTACCATGAAAATGAAGCGGCCCGGATCCTGTGCCGGGTTTCCGGGGGAGAAAATATGATCCCCTCTGAAGTTAAAGAAGGCAAGATTGAACTGACTGCTGCCTGCGACGGACTGTTTACGGTTGATGTGGAAAGACTGGATGCAGTCAACGAGATCGAACAGGTGATGATCGCTACCAGACACAGTAATACTCCGGTGAAAAAAGGAGATAAACTCCTGGGGACCAGGGTGATCCCTCTGGTGATCAAAAAGGAAAAAATGGAGCTGGTCAAAAAGACAGCAGGGGAGAAGCCTCTTTGCCGGCTTTTGCCTTACAGTTTGAAGAAAGCAGGGATCATTACCACCGGAAATGAGGTATTTTATGGAAGGATCCGGGATACCTTTACTCCAGTAGTTAAAAACAAACTGGAGCAATACGGTATACAGGCAGAAGATCATATCACTGTGGGAGATGAAAAAGAAAAGATCACAGCAGGGATCCGAAAGCTGAAGGACCGGGGATGTGAACTGATCATAGCCACAGGAGGCATGAGCGTGGACCCCGACGACCAGACGCCGGGAGCTATAAAAGAAAGCGGGGCTGAGGTAGTTACCTATGGAGCTCCTGTACTTCCGGGAGCTATGTTCTGCCTGGCCTATTTCTCCGATGGGACGCCGGTTATGGGGCTACCCGGCTGTGTCATGTATGCAAAAACCACGATCTTCGATCTGGTCCTGCCCAGGATCGCGGCAGGAGTCCGGATCTCCAGGAAGGATATTACCAGGCTTGGAAATGGAGGATTGTGTCTGGGTTGCGAGGAATGCCGCTGGCCGGACTGCGGCTTTGGGACCGGCTGAATGCTGACAGGGAAAGGGACGAGCTTACGGTTCTGGAATAAGGAGCAACTATAAAAACTCCTAAATATAAGGGGAAAAATAAAGAAATACCCCTTATATTTAGGAGTTTTTTGTGGTATACTATTGAAACTAGAAGGGGTGATCTTATGGAATTTGCTTTTCAGAAAACATTTTCTGCCGCCGAGGTGAAAATTATCCGAAAAAAACTGAAATTAAAACAGAGAGAACTGGCAGAATTAACGAATGTATCCGTAAAAACAGTGGAACGATGGGAACAGCGCGATGGTGAGGTCAAAGGCCCTGCTGCTATACTTCTTGCTATTCTCAGAGAAAAAGTGTGGCTTGTAGAAGAATTTGAGATCCCGGAGAAAAAGCTGCCGGTCCGTCTTCGATATATGTATAATGATCAGTTATGTACGATTATCGATGTAGATGATCCTGCCAGAAATGTAAAAATAAAAAACTTTGCGGCAGATCCCGTACTGCGGGCTTTTGGAAAGGAAGAGCATCCTTCCTATGAAGACTATGAGGCTTTTCTGGAGTCCAGATGTTTTCCAAGGACCAGAGATAAAATGAAAATTGTGCTCAGGGAATTAAATCTTCCTTTTTATGATCCGTTTATGATTATCCAGAAAACCCAGGGCAGGATGGCAGAAGACGATTTTTGGATCCAGATCGAGAGGTGAGAACAGTGGCAGAGCTGAAAGAAAAAGATATCAGAGCTTTTCCTGTCCAGTCTTCCAAGGGGAATCAGCTTAAATGGGAGCAGGCCGGGGAGTGGTATAAAGCTGACTACACAGGATATGAGGGGCTGGCGGAATACATGGTTTCCGCCCTTTTAAAATATTCCGATTTAAAGGCCGGGGAATTTATTCCTTATGAAACAGAGGAGATATTTTATAAAAAAAGCAGATATCTGGGCTGTAAAAGCAGGAATTTTCTTCCCCGGGGATGGCAGCTCATCACATTAGAGCGTCTGTTCCATACTTTTTATAATCAGAGCCTGTATAAAAGTATCTTTAGAATTCAGGGAATCGAGGAGCGGGGTCGTTTTCTGACAGAACAGGTAGAACAGATGACAGGACTGAAAGATTTTGGAGTGTATCTCTCTAAATTATTGACTGTAGATGCACTATTTCTCAATGAAGACAGGCATATGCATAATATTGCGGTGCTGCGTGATAAATCAGGAGAATATCATTACTGTCCGATCTTTGATAATGGCTGTGCGCTCCTTTCAGATACCAAGATGGATTACCCTGTGAGTGAAGATGTTATAAATTTAATACCACAGGTTCGGGCTAAGACTTTGAGTCAGGATTTTAATGAACAGCTTGAAGCCGTTGAAAAACTGTATGGGCAAAATCTGAAATTCTATTATGACCAGCATGTAATAACAGAATTGCTGGAGAAAGAGCGTTACTATCCTGCAGAGATAAAAAACAGAGTTTGTGACATTCTGCTTCAGCAGAGGCGGGCATATCAATATTTATTCAGATAAATCCAGAAGGAATTGCAGAGATTTATCTTGATAATAATCCGAAATCGTAATATAATCTCTATAATCCGATTTCGGATTATTTATGCGGACAACAAGTCAAAGGGACATACCCGCATCGGGGCTTTTAATTTTTTGAGGATAAGGAGGAGGATAATTGGAAAAAGAATCGGAAAAAAGATATCAGGAATTTATCAGCGCCTCTAAAGAAGCAGATGATGTCTATCATACGCTGGCGCTGAAATTTGGGCTTTCCGACAGTGCCATGTGGATTTTGTGTACCATGCGGGAAGCAGACCGGGAGCTGACTCAGGCAGAGATCGCAGAGGAAATGTCTATGAGCCGGCAGACCATAAACTCTGCTATTAAGAACCTGGAAAAACAGGGCTATCTTTATATGGCGCCGGCTCCCGGTGACAGGAGGAACAAGACTCTTTCTTTCACAGCAAAAGGGGAAGACTTTGTGAAAAGGACCGTAGACCGGATGCTGGATCTGGAGCATCAGGTCTTTGCAAGGCTGGAAGTACAGGAACAGGAACAGATCACGGAGATTCTCCGGAAGTATACCAGATATATGAAAGAAGGAGCGGAAAAAATCTGACAATTACAAAAGAGAGAGAGACATAACAGGAGGATTTTATGAAGACGGTATTACGGTTTATGAAACCGTATAAAAGATTATGCTTTTTTACATTACTGGTAACAGTGCTGGATGTGGCGGGCGGCCTGCTGATCCCCAGACTGACGGCAGATATGGTCAATATAGGCGTGGCCGGAGGAAGCCTGGACTATATGCTGGAAAAAGGCGGTCAGATGATCCTGATCGCTTTTCTTGCAGGAGCAGGAGCTCTTGGGGGAAGCTACCTGTGCGCAGATCTGTCTGCAAAACTTGGCAGGGATATGCGAAATGCAGTATATGACAAATCTCTGGAATTTTCAGGAGAGGATTTTCAGAAATTTGGGACCGGTTCCATGATCACAAGGACTTTAAATGATATTAATGTGATCCAGCAGGCCGTGGTCTGGTGTATTCAGATGGTAGTCCCTGTTCCGGTGGTCTGTATCATGGGCACTTCTCTGGCTTTTGCCATAGATTTTCAGATGGGGCTGCTGCTTATCGGAGTGACGGTTTTTATTATTGTGCTGGCCTTGTTTGTGACCAGGAAAGCATCGGAAATTTTTGACCGGCTCCAGCGGTTCCTGGATCGGATGAATGTAGTCCTCCGGGAGAATATTACAGGAGTCCGGGTGATCAGAGCTTTCCACAAGGAAAAAAGAGAAGAAGGAAGAATGAGGAAAACTTTTGAGGACTATGCAGAGTCTTCCATCCAGGCAAACATGCTTTTTGCAGGACTGGATGTGGCGGCTTTTACAGTGATCAATCTGTGTATTGTCCTGATCCTCTGGCTGGGAGGAAACCGGATCGGCCGGGGATTTATGCAGATCGGGGACATAACAGCCCTGACAGAATACGCGATTCTTATTCTGTTTTATATTATTATGGCACAGATGGTGATCATCCTCCTTCCAAGGGCCAGAGTCTGTATCCGCCGTATGGAGGAGGTGCTGGAGACAGTGCCTGAAATACAGGACACAGAGGAAAGTGCAGACTGGCCGGAGGAAGAGGGAGAGGAAATCCTGCGCTTTGAAAATGTGGGATTTTGTTTTTCAGATGCAGAAGAAAACACACTGAAAAACATCAGTTTTACCTGCAGAAGGGGAGAAACTACGGCGATCATTGGAAGTACGGGAAGCGGGAAATCTACTATAGCCAGGCTGATCCTCAGATTCCACGATGTAAGCCAGGGAAGGATCTTGTTCAGAGGACAGGATATCCGCAGTCTTCCCCAGAAAGGGCTGCGGCAGGAAATTTCTTATGTGCCCCAGAAGGCCTGGCTTTTCTCAGGGACCATAAAGGAAAATCTGGCCCAGGGTAAAGAAACAGCCGGAGAGGAAGAAATGCTCCATGCATTGAAGACTGCTCAGGCTGATTTTGTGAAAAATCTGCCTCAGGGTCTGGAGACAAAAGTGGCCCAGGGAGGCACTAATTTTTCCGGAGGGCAGAAGCAGAGACTGTGTATTGCCAGAGCCCTGATGAAGAAGACCGGCCTTTATGTATTTGATGACAGTTTTTCGGCTTTGGACTTTAAGACAGATAAAGCCTTGCGGGAAGCTTTGAAAGAAGAGACGAAAGAAGCGGCAGTGCTGATCATTGCCCAGAGGATCAGTACTATCTTACATGCCAGCCAGATCGTAGTCCTGGATGAAGGCAGGATCGCAGATGTGGGTGATCATGAATATCTTATGGAACACTGTTCCGTATACAGAGATATTGCCAGATCCCAGATGAAAGGAGAGGAGTAAGTATGGAAGAAAACAGCCAGGCTTTATTTGAAGAGCAGGAGTTTGAAATGCCCAGCCGGCCTCTGGAGACTTTAAAGAGAATGTGGGATTCTGTAGAGGAGCAGCACGGCCGTCTTCTGGTGGTTTTGGTATCTGTGATCTTTTACACCCTTCTTTCTATTTTGGCGCCTGTTTACAGCGCGGGGATCATTGACCTGCTCTGGGAAAAGATACAGGAAGCGGTCAGAGGCGGACAGGCTTTTTCTGTGACCTGGGGATCAGGAGGCAGGGAGATCTGTGTTCTTCTTGTCATTTACGGAGCAACTTCTCTGTTCTACGGCCTTCAGAATTTTCTTATGGCCAGCTTTGCGGAGCGGCTCAGTCTGAAACTGCGGACAGATATCAGTCAGAAACTTTCACGGCTTCCTCTTTCCTATTTTGACAGACATCAGCCGGGAGAGATCATGAGCCGGACGGTAAACGATCTGGATAAAAACGCAGAGGCTCTTCAGACGGGACTGCTTAAACTGTTTTCCGCAGTGGGTCTTGTGATAGGATCGCTGATCATGATGTTCCGCTTTCATGTGGGACTGACGATGATCTTTCTGGTGTTTATGGCTTTTTCTCTTTTCTCTACAAAACTTTTTTCCGCCAAGACTCTGGAGTTTGCCGCCAGAAGGCAGCAGTGTGTCAGCCGGGTTACCAGACAGGTAGAGGAAGCCTACAGCGGCAGGAATATTATCAAAGCTTTTACCCAGGAAGAGAACAGTTCCCGGGATATGCATCAGGTGACGGAAGAACTGGCCCAGGCAACTAAATGGGCGGATTTTGTGACCAATGCCATTAATCCTGCGATCCGCCTCATCAATCGTCTGGGGCAGGTAGGGATTGCAGTATTTGCGGGAAAACTTTTGCTGGAGGGGAGTCTTTCTGTAGGAAGGTTTCAGGCCTTTTTTCAGTACGTATATCAGGCAGGAGAACCTTTGACAGAAGGGGCCTATATGATCAATTCCATGCAGTCCGCCCTGGCCTGTGTGGAGAGAGTCTACCAGCTTTTAGATGAGGAAGAGATCTCTCCGGAGCCGGAAAAACCGGAGAGGGTAGAGAAAGCCAGAGGCCTGGTAGAATTTGAAAAGGTACGTTTTGGATATTCCCCGGAAAAGATCCTTATGGAGAGCATCAGTTTCCGGGCAAAACCGGGGCAGAAGATTGCTGTGGTAGGAAGCACAGGAGCAGGAAAGACCACACTGATCAATCTGCTCATGAGGTTTTATGAGGTAAATGGAGGCAGGATCCTCCTGGACGGCGTAGATACCAGGAAAATGACCAGAGGAAACCTGCGGGAAAACTTTGGCATGGTCCTTCAGGATACCTGGCTGTATCAGGGAACCATTGCAGAAAATATTGCCTATGGAAAACCGGAAGCTTCCAGAGAAGAGATCATCGCCGCGGCCAAGGCCGCACGGGTTGATTTCTTTGTAAGGACCCTGCCTATGGGATACGATACGGTACTGCAGAACGAGGCAGAGAATATCTCTGTGGGCCAGAGACAGCTTCTGACTATAGCCAGAGTATTCCTCTGTGATCCGCCGATCCTTATCTTAGACGAGGCTACTTCCAGTGTGGATACCCGGACAGAGATGGAGATCGGAAAGGCTATGGGCAGTCTGATGAAGAACCGGACCAGCTTTGTGATCGCTCATCGTCTTTCTACTATTGTGGACGCAGATCTGATCCTATTTATGGAGAATGGAAACATAATCGAACAGGGACGTCACAGGGAACTGCTGGAGAAAGGCGGAGCTTACGCCCAGCTTTATAACAGCCAGTTCGCTTAGACGGAAGATAAAATGCCTTCAGCATACAAAGAAGTTTATTTCTATATGCTGAGGGCAGATTTTATATACGGGAAAATTTGAGGGATAGAAAATGCATAAAGATATTGAGTTTAGAAAAGAAGCGTTCTATAATGAGAGGAAAATATTATCTCAGATAGGAGAACCTAAAGATGAAAGAAAGAGCAAGAGTATATTTGGAAAAAGGATCCAAATACGGAAGTGGACTTGACTTGAAGAACCTGGAAACAGTTCTTCCACCAGCAGGCTTACACAGAGAGGCCGGAAAAGGAGGGAAGAAACATGGATAAGGCAAAGATACAGGAAGGAGTAAAGCTGATCTTAGAAGGTATCGGAGAAGACATACACAGAGAGGGACTTGTGGAGACTCCGGACCGTATTGCCAGAATGTATGAGGAACTGGCTGCAGGATATACAGAGGATGCCGGGGTACATTTAAAGAAACGGTTTCATGTGGACAATAATGATATGGTCATGGAAAAAGATATTCCTTTTTATTCTTTTTGCGAACACCATATGCTGCCTTTTTATGGAACAGCGGCAGTTGCCTATATCCCTGATGGGGAGGTAGTAGGATTGAGCAAGATTGCCCGTACTCTGGAAGTCTTTGCAAAGAGGTTCCAGCTCCAGGAACGTCTGACCGCACAGATTGCGGATGTCTTTATGGAAGAATTAAAACCTCATGGAGTTATGGTGCTGATCGAAGCGGAACATATGTGTATGACTATGAGGGGGATCAAAAAACCAGGCACAAAGACGGTTACGGTAGTTACAAGAGGCGTTTTTAATGATGATGAGAAACTGCAGAATCAGTTCTATCGTATGCTGGAGCGGAGATGATATGGAAAGAGTCAATAAAATATGGAGACATCCTGTGTGGAAACAGCATATGGAACATCTGGCGGAATATGAGAAAAATCGTATTTTCTGCAGACATGGCATAGATCATCTGATGGATGTGGCCAGGATCGCTTACATAGAAAATCTGGAAAAAAACTGTGGGATTTCCAAGGAAATCATTTATGGAGCGGCGCTGCTCCATGATATTGGAAGATATCTTCAGTATACGGAAGGAATCCCCCACGAAAGAGCTGGAGAAGACCTGGCTGCGGAGATCCTGAAAGACTGCGGTTTTACCGGGGAAGAGCAGATAGAGATCCTGGAAGCGATTGCCCGGCACAGAGACAAAGATATCGGAGAGGACAGCCGGCTTGCCGGAATACTCTACCGGGCAGATAAGAAGTCCAGACTCTGCGGGTTCTGTCCTGCGGAACCGGATTGCAACTGGAGTGAAGAAAAAAAGAATATGCTGATCAGCGTATAAGAGAACAGGAGAACTGCCATGAAAATCGGAAATCAATATTTTGATACAGAAAATGAATGCTACATTATGGGAATCTTAAATGTGACTCCAGATTCTTTTTCCGATGGGGGAATGTGGAACAATATGGACAAGGCAAAAAAGCATGTGGCAGATATGATCCGGGAAGGGGCGGCGATCATTGACGTAGGAGGAGAATCCACCCGTCCTGGCCATACCCAGATCACCATTGAGGAAGAAATCCAGAGAGTTGTCCCGGTTATCCGCATGATAAAGGAAAACTTTGATATCCCGGTATCTGTGGACAGCTATAAAAGCGCTGTTGTAGAAGCTGCTTTAAGGGCCGGAGCTGATATGGTAAATGATATCTGGGGGTTTAAGTATGACAAAAGGGTGGCGGATCTGACGGCACAGTACCAGGTGCCCTGCTGCCTCATGCATAACCGGGATAACACGGAATATAAAAATTTCCTGGAAGATATGTGCCGGGATCTGAGAGATTCCGTGGAGATCGCAAAGGCGGCAGGAGTCCCCGATGAAAATATCATTCTGGACCCTGGCGTAGGCTTTGGCAAAACATACGAGCAGAATCTCCGGGTCATAAACCATCTGGAATGTTTGAAAGATATGGGGTATCCGGTGCTGTTGGCTACTTCAAGAAAGTCTGTGATCGGACGGACTCTGGATCTTCCGGCAGATCAGCGGGTGGAAGGAACTCTGGTAACTACGGTAATGGGAGTGGAAAAGGGGGCATCTTTTGTCCGGGTCCATGATGTTAAGGAGAACCGGAGAGCTATACAGATGACCCAGGCCATCCTGAAGGAGTAAGAGAACGATGAAATATGATGAAATACATATAGAGAATCTGGAATTTTATGCCAGGCATGGGGTTTTCCCTGAAGAAACAAAGCTGGGACAGAAATTTATCCTCTCTCTGGTCATGTATACCGATACACGGCCGGCAGGAAAGAAGGATGAGCTGGAACTGTCTATAGATTATGGGGAAGTCAGCCACTTTATCACAGAATATATGCAGAAAAATACCTTTAAGCTTATAGAGGCGGCTGGAGAAAATCTTGCCCGGGAACTGCTCTGTAGATACCCTTTGCTGAAAGGAGTTGAACTGGAACTGAAAAAGCCCTGGGCTCCGGTAGGGCTGCCTCTGGAATATGTATCTGTGAAGATCAGCAGATTCTGGCACAGAGCGTATCTGGGGCTGGGATCTAACCTGGGAGATAAAAAGGCTTACCTGGATCAGGCGGTGAAGCGTCTGAATGAAGCGGAAGGGTGCAAGGTGGAAAAAGTCTCCGGTTATCTGGTGACAGAACCTTACGGCGGAGTGGAGCAGGATGATTTTCTCAACGCCTGTCTTCTTTTAAAGACGCTCCTTTCTCCGGAAGAACTTCTGGAAAAACTTCATGAGATTGAGAAAGAGGCCCATCGGGAAAGGATCATCCGCTGGGGGCCAAGGACCTTAGATCTTGATATTTTATTATATGACGATCTGGTCATGGAAACCGACGAATTGATCATTCCACATGTAGAAATGCATATGCGGGATTTTGTGCTGAGACCGCTAAGTGAGATAGCGCCAAATATCCGGCATCCGATCTATAAAAAGACTATTTTCCAGTTGCTGAAAGAGCTGGATTAAGAGATAGGATATAAAACCAAAAAACAGGACCGGGAAAGTTTTGGCATGACCTGTAACTTCCCGGTCCTGTTTTTATAGATCTACTTCAGCTGGATCGTAAAAGCTTCTCCTACCGGCTGATAATCATTGCTCATTTTTCCGCTGGTCTCCGGAAATCTTACCGCATACGGGGTCAGAGTCAGGCTTTCCGCCTGGTCGTTTACGTAGCCGTTGTCTATGGTGCTGACTTCCATACGGCCCTGGCCGTCGTGAATAGAACGGGTGATGAATTCCACCGGATTCCCCAGATTATCTTGTCCTTTCAGGATAACGTCGTAGACTACCTTTTTGGGAGAAAGGGTGAAGAAGATTTTCTGGCCTACTTCGCTGGTAGTGTATTTTTCCAGGGATAATGTGCTGTCATCAGGCAGGGTAATGACTTCGTTTAAAGGTATGGTAACAGTATCTGCAAGAAGCTCTGCGCCTGAGGCAGTAAAGGCTATGGTGCCGATCTCTCTGCCCTCTACTGAATACCGGATTTCCATATCCACAGTGCCGCTGGTATCAATATCGGGAAGGTCGATCTCCATGGTGGATACCAG
>ERZ1643249.568-NODE-568-length-41624-cov-17.999808_pt1 | contig 41624 bp, 36 predicted proteins | sample MGYA00579263_ERZ1643249 | MGnify/ENA primary metagenome ERZ1643249 (study PRJEB29033, sample SAMEA4952264) | chicken gut metagenome | biome: Broiler Chicken; feature: Gastrointestinal Tract; material: Caecum | place: Ireland | collected 2018 | study: Broiler...
TGATATAGCACTGGATGTTTTCGGAATGACTGGAAACGACCATGACTTCGAGGATGCCGATCCGCTGGAACTGGCCGAGATTAAGCGGCGTTGGAAACCCTATATCGACCAACTGCCGGAATATGCGTACATTTGTGACGAACTGTTAAGTGGCCGTAAGTAACCCTACCCACCTGAGTGTCAGGAGCATGAAAGTGCTTCTGGCACTTTTTTTTGCGGCTTTTTTTGTGAATTTGATGAAAAAGTCCTTGACAACTCGTTTCGGGATTGACGAGATGATCAATGAGGAAGAGATTTCCGTGAGGTGCTGGCAGGGAGTCGTGCTTCAGATACCGGGCACCCTGACAGGTCTGGGACTTTTGGGAACATTCATCGGTCTGATCACAGGTATCAGCAGCGTGCAGATCAGCTCAGTGGACGCGACGCTGGCAAGTATACAGACGCTGTTCGACGGTATCAGGGTAGCGTTCTATACCTCTATTTCCGGCGTTATCCTTTCTGTTCTTTTTAATATAGTTTATAAATTCCTCTGGAATATCATGCTGCGCGATCTGGGTATGTTTACGGCATCGTTCCAGAGAAATATCATTCCGTCTGTGGAGGAACAGGAAAGATACTCCCAGAAGAAAGATATGGAGAAGATACAGGACAAATTGAAACATCTTCCCCGCAATGAAGGATATTCCCTTGCAAATTCCAACGGCGCAATGTTCAGTAACGCAGGCAGCGAGTCTGTTTTGATGCCGCAGATTTTGACAGGTCTGAAAAACGGAGAATTTACATTTTATCTTCAGCCGAGATTTGATCTCAATACGCAAAGGATCACCGGCGCCGAGGCGCTGGTGCGCTGGAATCATGCGAAATTAGGGCTGATCGCGCCGTCGGTGTTTATACCTATTTTGGAAAAAAATGGCTATATTGCAAAGCTCGACCAGTACATATGGGATAAAGTCTGCGCAAAGATCAGAGAGTGGGTGGATGCGGGGGTGCATCCGGTGCCTATTGCGGTAAATATATCGAAGACGGACGTTCTGGCACTGGACATTTCAGAAGTTTTTACCGATATGATCCAGAAGTACAGGCTGCCTCCAAAATATGTAGAGTTTGATATTGCACAGAACGCATATCTTGAATCAAGAAACATTGCGCTTCAATTTGAGAAAACACTTCAGCAAAGAGGTTTCCGGGTTGTTGTGGACGGTTTCAAAGGAGCCTTTTTTGAACTTTATTCCGGGGAAGAAGCGCCCTGTGCGGACGCATATAAACTTGACCTCAGATTTTGCCATGAAGATGTTAATATCACATCGATTGCGGAGCAGGCAAGAAACATGCAGGTAGATCTTATGGCGGAAGGAATTGAAAGCATGAAACAGATGTCTCTTCTCCGTAAAAACGGAATTACGGAGGGGCAGGGATTTTATCTTTCAAAGCCGGTTCCTATTGAAGAGTTCGAGAAGATGATGAATTGGAGAGAAGAATGAAAAGAAACAAAAAAAACCATTCGGAGATCAATTACTGGCAATCAAACACAGATATGATGACAGGTCTCGTGCTCGTACTGGTATTGATCATCCTCCTTTTGATCTTATATTTAATGCAGATACCAGAAGATACTCTGCCAGATGCGGAAGAGGGAAACGGCTATACGGTAGATAATCAACTGGGAAATACGATCGATGATCATGCCCATGATCTCGGGGGCGATTCTGATGACGGCGACGATGACTGGGACGGCGCCGGCGGCGGAGGCGACGGTGAAGAAGAGTACGAGGAGGAAGAGGATATCGTATCCGGCGGAGGTGGCGGCGGAGGCGGCGACGACTACGGCGGAGACTATGAATTCCCTTATCCTCCTACCAGCGGCGACGAGTGGGGAAAAGCCGCCGTCTATGCCACGGTAGTAGACGAAGAGACCGGACGCGCTATCCGTCAGGCAGGCATTACCTTTGAATTGTACGAAGAAGAAGGCGGGGACGACGGCGGTTCCCTCCGTTTCCTGAATACATATTATCCGGAAAAAACAGAATACAGGAATTACGCGACTACAGAAGCGGGCGTATTCTACCTTCCGGAGAAAATCGACGAGGGAAATTACTATTTTAAACAGATATCCGAAGTGGAAGGATACGATCTGGCGGAAGCCGTGAACTTTGAAATCGACGACGTATACGACTGGCCGGATCCCTATGTGGTTTCCATCGCGATTTCCCCGGTGAAAAATATTATTCCTGTCGAGCTGACAGACGCGGAAACACAGGAACCGGTTTCTGACGGTACTTTTAAAGTTACCGCAGCGGAGGATATCATCACCTCAGACGAAACCCTGCGTTATGCGAAAGATGAGACGGCAGATACAATCGTGATGGACGAAGACGGGCAGGGCCAGAGTAAGGAACTGTACCTGGGCAGTTATATTATTTCCCAGGACGAGATACCGAAGTATTACGCCAGCATAGAAGACACGGCGGAGAGAACAGTGGAAGAGAAAGACGGAAGTACGCCGGCGGCTGTGAAATTTTCCTGTGAAAAAACAAAAATAGAGCTGACTCTGTCGGACGAGGTGTATACAAGCCAGAGACTGGAAGGGGCAGAATTTCTTCTCAGCTGCGACAATTATCCGGAGCTTAATCAGGAGGCGGAAACAGATGAGAACGGAGAACTTGTCTTTACAGATCTTGAGAAAAACAGAACCTATAAACTGCAGCAGGTCGGAGCGCCTGACGATTACAGATTTGACGATACGCCTGTGGAGATCACTGTAACGGAGGACGGACGCATCGACGGCGAAGCGAAAGCATCGTTTGAGTTTACAAATTATATCCCGCGCGTCAACATCAATGTAACAGATAAACTTTTAGGAAAGCCTGTTTCAGACTACAGCCTGTCCTTATACAGCGAGGACGGCAGCCTGATCCAGACATGGACGACAAACGGTACGGATACTACTTTTGAAGATCTTCCAGAGGGCGGATACTACGTTCTGCTGAAGGGGGATGAAGAAAAGAAATATGAATTTGACTTTTCTGAGGACGAGGCACTGCAGGAATTTTCTGTTTCTGTCTGGACAATGCAGAATATCATTGTGATTATTGTGGGATGCGGCGCAGTTATACTGGCCATATCCGCAGTTGCCGTAATCATAAGAAAAAAGGTCAGGAAAGGAAATAAGTCGTGAGAAATAACGGGATTCATATCAGAATTGCAGATATCTTATATGGAATAATCAAACATCGTCTTCTGATCATTGGTATGACGGTGGCAGGTCTTCTTGTAGGCATGGTACTTTCAGGGATTTCCTATCTGCAGGGAGAAATGAGCAAGGAATACCTTGTTACAAGCGCGTTTTCTGTGAATACGCAGACAGACAACGGACTGTTTACCTCAGGATATGACTTTCCCAGTATTAATGATATTGATATGGCGACGGACCTGGCAGATACAGTTTCCTATGTCCTGAAAAGCGATAAAATGCTGGATGAGATCATCGATTCTCTGGGACTTCTTGGAGTTACCACGAAAGATATCGCGGATAATCTGACGCTGACTCCATATGAGGAAACACAGATCATCGAAATGTCGCTGTACTGGAGAAGCGCGGATGAGGGAATCAATATCCTTACGGCGCTCAATAATGAGGCGCCGGCGGTGTTAAAGGAGACGCTGAATATCGGAAATACGGCGGTGATCAACCCGCCCAGCGCAAAATATCTGATTGGAGGAAGCGTCAATGTGGTACTCTGGGGATATCTGGCATTGCTTGGCTTCGGGCTCAGCCTGGGAATCATCCTTCTTGAACTGATCATGCGCCCGACTTTGCTGAATGTGGAGGAAATTGAGAGTGAGTACGGTCTGGAGGTACTCTGTGAGATAGCAGATGACAAAGCCTACTTTGAAAAGAAGGATTCTATTCTTGTAGACGACGGGATCGGGACAGAGGTAAGAGAAAGCTTCTCCTCTGCCGCCCATATCATACAGAATCATCTGCGGAAACCCGGCCCGCATATTATTTACATCACTTCCACTTTAAAAGATGAAGGGAAAACCAGCATTCTTGCAAATCTGGCAGTACAGTTGTCCGATCTGGAAAAGAAAGTCCTCCTGGTGGATCTGGATATGAAGAATCCAAATCTTGGAGGTATGTTCCTGAAGCGTGTGGATTATGAACATTCTCTGAACGCATTTTATACAGGCGATATCACGAAGGAGGAAGCTATTATATCTCTGACAGGTTATCTGGATATCATACCTACGATCCTGGAGAGAAGCGCAATACCGCTTGACAGCAATCTTTTCCAGGTGATCAGGAAGATCGCGGAAGGGTACGACTACGTTCTGATGGATACGGCCCCTGTGGGTCTGACGGCAGATCCCATGAGCCTGAATCAGATCGCGTCCGCGGCGCTGTTTGTAGTCCGCTATGATAACGCTACTTTGCAGGAGATCAAGGACGCCCTGGAGAGAGTGGAGAAGTCGGGAGTCCAGCTTCTTGGCTGTGTGGTGAACGGTATAAAAGTAAGTAAAAAAGGCGTTAAGAACCCTGTAAAAGAGAGAGAAAATATAAAAAAAGCGGAAGTCAAGCTGAATACGATCGGCGATCCTCTCGTAAAAATGGGAAAGGCCGGGGATGAAAACAGCTTTGGCATAAAGAACGGAGATTCAGACAATTCTCTTGTTGCAGGATTTGCGGCGGATGTAGAAGAAAAACCAACGGAGAAAAAGCGGGAGGTTACCTCCAGCGGCGAGTTTGTAGATTTTCTGTTCCAGGAGGAAAGCAATCAGGACACAGACGCAAAAAATAAAAGAAAGTAAGACGTCAGACAACAAAAATAATAAATAAAAGATTAGGAGCATCAAAATGGCAGGAACAATAAGTAATGCAAAAAGAAATAGTTTTAAAGTTGAATTACTTGTGGTTTTTGCCTTTTTGATTTCTCTGGGATTTCCCGGAAACTATGCGCTGGTATATGGAGAGCAGGTTGAGACTGTGATGGCTTATGCCGTTTTTATTGCGCAAATCCTGGCTATGCTCCTTTCCAGCGGAAATAGCTGGCTGGACGTTCAGATTATCAATCTGGACCGCAAATATACAGTCATGTATCTTTTTGCCGCCGTGATCTTTGTGGAATCCATGTGGGTGGCGGAATACAAAGATCTGGAGTTTATCACCTGTACAAGACTTACCGTGACGATCTTTTTTGTAATCTGGCTGCAGGAACAGTTTGAATTTGAGCGTATGATAGAACTAATATGTACGGCTCAGACGATTTTTCTTATTGTTACGCTCTTTTTTACCTTACAATATTTCAGATTCGCATTTTCAGGCGGGACGCCTTTTACAGAGCCGTTTATAGGTCTGTACGGCACAAAAAATACCTGTGCCTCCGAGCTGGCGTTCGGAATCATTATAATTGGATTTCTAATACGGCAGAGAGCGCATGAAAGAAAAATATATTTTGGGTGGCTGGTGATCGAAGCTATCCAGATAGCGCTGCTTTTGATGTGTCAGGCAACGGGAGCGCTGGTCTGTACAGTATGTGTCCTTATACTATTTCTTTTTGTAAAATATATCCGCATTCCCATGGGATGGATTTATATAGCCGGTAATATTTTGTTTCTGTTTTTAACCCTGACTCTGATGCCGGCATTTGAATGGATTTTTGAACTCCTGGGAAAAGACGCCACATTAACAGGAAGAATTCCTCTGTGGAATCAGATGATCACTGTTCTGACACGGCATAATACCTTTACAGGCTTTGGTTACGGTATGTTCTGGCGGGATGAAAACGCAGTCGCCCTGGTGCGGGCGCCGTTTGAAGAAGGATCGTTTTTGGGAAGTATTACGTCGGGAGCCCATAATATGCTGCTGGAAATCTGGGCAAACAGCGGTCTGATCGGGATTGCTCTGCTTTTTGCCATGGTTTTGTTTTCAATGAAAAAATTGCAGATATTTTCGGAAGAACAATATATTTTTTGTGTACTTATTCTGACTTATCTGATGCTGAATGGATTTACGGAGAGATGCCTGGGCGGTAACTACGATTATAAAATGATGGGATTTTTATTGGTGATAGCTCTTGGATGCCGTTTGTCCTCTATTCAGGATACGGATGAGAACAGAAAACGAATAGAAAATTAAAATAGGACGAGGATATTATGAATCTGTTTTTGATTATTTTGCTGATTGTTGCTGGGTATTTTATTTGTTTTGTGCTGGCAGCCTCAAGATTAGACAGCAGAACTTCTCTGTCGACATTGGCTCTTGTTGTTTTGCTGATTTATGGATGTGCGGCCGGCATAATTATTTTGATTGGAAAATACTTCGGTCAGTCGGGTCTCCTGCTCTATGCGGTCTGTCTGGTCTATTCTCTGGCATACTGGATATGGAAAGGATATCAATCAACCGGGAAGCGGCATAAGATACAGTGGGGACCTTTTTTGACGCTACTGGCATATATATTGGCCATACTTTATCTTACGCTGATCACCCGTGAAAGCGGGGCGGAGCATAGAATACAGATGCATGTTTTTAACTGGCTCAATTCGTCTGCACAGTCAAATAATATCAGTACATTCAGTCATACATTTTCCAATTTTGTTATGTTTATTCCACTTGGTATTGTTTTTCCTTTTATCACAGAAAATACAGAAAAGAAGTTTGTAGCCGGAGCGTCGTTTGGTATGCTTCTGTCCGTCCTGATCGAGACAGGACAGCTTTTATTCCACTCAGGTCTGTGCGATATTGACGATATTCTGGCAAATACACTGGGTGCGGCGGCAGGCGCTTTACTGTCGGCCGTTTATTTGAAAGTGAAAAGGAACAAAAAGCTCAGGCAATGAAAATGGATTGTTATGGAGGACAGCATACGGTATGGCAGAAAGAAAGAAAATTTTGATCATTGTAGAAAATCTTCCGGTACCTTTTGATACCAGGGTATGGCAGGAAGCTGTTACACTGGCGGATCACGGATATGTTGTTTCTGTGATCTGTCCTAAGGGAAAGGGATATACAAAAGAAGAAGAATACCTGCAGGGAGTACATATTTTCCGGCACAGTCTTCCGGAAGAGGGAAACGGCGCGCTGGGATATCTGCGGGAATATTTTTCTGCTCTGAAAGAAGAAATCCGGCTGGCGAAAAAGATCTATAAAGAGATTGGATTTGACGTCATTCATGGATGCAACCCGCCGGACGATATTTATATGGTGGCGAGGAAATTTAAAAAATATGGTGTGAAATATGTATTTGACCATCATGACATCTGCCCGGAATTATTTGAGGCAAAATTCGGACAGACGAAGAGACTCCTTTATTTCAGCCAGATATGGCTGGAACGGCAGACTTACAGGCATTGCGCATTTGCCTTTGTGACAAATGAAAGCTATAAAAAAATCGCGGTAGAAAGGGGAGGAATGGATCCCCGCAAAGTGCTGGTTCTCAGAAGCGGTCCGAGACTGGAACGCATGAAGATTATGCCCCCCCGGGAAAACCTAAAACGGGGATATCGTTATATGGTAGGATATCTGGGAGTGATCGGACAGCAGGAAGGCGTGGAGTATCTTCTGGAGGCTGCGCAGTATATTAAAGAACACGAAAATAATGTGTTCTGGGGAATCGTAGGGGGCGGCCCGCATCTGGAAGCCCTGAAGAAGAAAGCGAAAGAGATGGGGCTTGACGACTGTGTGGAATTTACAGGACGTATTCCGGATCCACAGATGCTGGAATACATGAATACTGCAGACGTATGTGTGAACAGTGATAAATGGAACAGTATGAACGATAAAAGTACCATGAATAAAATTCTGGAATATATGGCTCTTGGGAAATCTATCGTACAGTTCGATATGACGGAAGGGAGATATTCGGCAGGAGAAGCGTCTCTGTATGCAAAAAATAACGATGCAGTCGATATGGCTGAAAAAATCATAGAATTGCTGAAAGACCCTGAAAGACGTAAGAAAATGGGAGAGTATGGACGAAACCGGATCAGAACAGAACTGAGCTGGGAACATACAAGCCGGGTCTTGCTGGATGGATATGAAAAATTTTTTGAGGGGAAATTTGACTGACCGGGATATTTTGGCAAGGTATGCAGGAGAACCAAAGAAGTATGGATTACAGAAAAAAATATGAAGAGTGGACGACGGATACTTTTTTTGACGAAGGTACGAGAAAAGAGTTGGCGGCTATTACAGACGAAAAAGAGATAGAGGATCGTTTTTACCGTGATCTGCGTTTTGGGACAGGAGGTCTGCGCGGCGTTATGGGCGCGGGAACAAACCGTATGAACCGATACACAGTAGGAAAAGCCACGGCAGGTTTGGGTAAGTATCTTACAGATACTTACGGTGAAGAAGACAGCAGGAAACGCGGAGTTGTAATTGCTTATGATACCCGGTATAACAGTGACCTTTTCGCCCGCACAGCAGCGGATATTCTGAGCGGTATGGGGATTCATGTATATTTACATGAAACTCCCTGCCCCACCCCGCAGCTTAGTTTTGCAGTACGTTTTTTACATGCGGCAGCGGGTATCGTGATCACAGCCAGTCACAATCCAAAAGAATATAACGGATATAAGGTTTATGATGAATTTGGCTGTCAGCTTGTTCCGTCCCAGGCGAAGCAGGTGATCAGTTATATAGATCAGATTACGGATTACCGTATAATTCAGTTTATGGGTAACGCGTCTCTTATTTCTATGGTTGATGTGACAGACGATTTTGCTCTGTCTGTGATAAAGCAGAGCCGGTATAAAGAAAGCGGAGCGAAAAAGAAGCTGAAGATCGTATATACGCCTCTTCACGGAACAGGAAATATTCCGGTGCGGAAGGTACTGGGTATGGACGGATTTTCACAGGTGGCTATAGTGGAAGAGCAGGCTGTGGCAGACGGAGGTTTTCCTACTGTTATTTCACCAAATCCGGAGGATTCCCGGGCGCTGGAAGAAGGGATCAGTAAGGCGGAAAATCTGGACAGCGATATCGTTCTGGGAACAGATCCGGATTGCGACCGGGTTGGCGTCGCGGTAAAGGCGGCGGATGGAACGTATCATCTGCTTACGGGAAATCAGGTGGGGGCTCTTCTGATGAAGTTTGTTTTAGATCATACAGATATGTCTGTCTGGAAGCGGCCGGCAGTGATCAAGACGATTGTGACGTCGGATTTGGGAGCTGAGATTGCCCGTGGAAAAAATCTGTCGGTTTTTTCTACTCTGACAGGATTCAAATACATCGGTGAAAAGATCACGCAGTTTGAACAGGCGAAGAAAAATGGAAATACGGAACAGGATTATGATTTTGTTCTGGGCTATGAAGAATCTTACGGATATCTGGCAGGAACCCATGCCCGCGATAAGGATGCTGTAGTAAGCTCTCTTCTGATCTGTGAAATGGCGTCGGAAGCAAAGGCGGAGGGTAAGACGTTGCTGGACAGACTGGACGATATTTACAGACAATACGGGTATTATCAGGAAGCTCTGGACAGCTATACCCTGAAGGGAAAAGACGGAGCCGAAAAAATTACCGCTATTATGAATGAGCTGCGAGGAGGAAAAACTCCTTTTGATGCGGATATGGACCGGATGATAGATTACAGCAATCCGGTTGAAGCGGAACCTGGATTTGGTTTTCTACCGCTGGAAAATGTGCTGAAGTTTATATTAAAAGACGGCTCCTGGGCGGCGGTACGTCCTTCCGGCACGGAACCGAAAATTAAAATATATTACAGTGTCAGGGGCAGCGAACAGAAAGACGCGGAGAAACGTATGAAAAACCTGCGTCAATCCATGAAGAAAATCATAGACTTTAATACGAATGCATAATCGTTTTTAGATCTACCTGGGAGATGATAAACACATGAAAAAATACGGCATAATCATGGCAGGCGGCGGTGGAACCCGTTTCTGGCCGTTATCCAGAAAGAAAACCCCAAAACAGCTTCTGAATCTGACAGGCAGAGATCTGATGGTGAACGAGGCGGTTGAACGGCTTTCCTATACGGTGGATAATGAGAATATTTTTATAGTGACAAATAAAGACCAGTATGGACAGATGAAAAAAGCGACGAAAGGAAAAGTTTTGCAGGAGCATGTCCTTTCCGAGCCGTCTGCAAGAAACACGGCGGCCTGTATCGGTTATGCCGCTATGGAGATCGTCAGAAAGCATGGAGACGGAGTAATGATCATCACGCCGTCCGACGCTTACATAAAGGATACGGCAGCTTTTACAAGAACGCTGCAGGAAGCTGTAAAAACGGCGGAGGATCAGAATAAATTAGTGACGATTGGTATTTCTCCGGCTTTTCCGGCGACAGGATACGGATATATCAGGTATGACAGGAAACAAAAAGCCGCGGCAAAGCAGGTGTTGTCCTTTAAGGAGAAACCGGATGAAGAAACTGCAAAGAAATATCTGGAAACGGAGGAATATGTCTGGAACAGCGGGATGTTTATCTGGAAAGCAGGCGCTATACTGGAAGCATTCCGTATTTACGCGCCGGATATTTATGAGAATCTGGATAAAATCGGTCAAGCCATGAATACAGAGGAAGAAGATGCTGTGCTGCAGGCTGTTTATCCGGGTATCCGCAGTATTTCGATAGATTATGCAGTTATGGAACCGGCCTCTCTGGAAAGCAGAGTTCTGGTGGTACCTGGCGAGTTTGGCTGGAGCGACGTGGGGAGCTGGGATATGCTGGCGGCGCTTCATGAGCCGGATGAACAGGGCAATATCACAGTGGGCGATGTGCTCGCTGTCGATACAAAAGATAGCGTGATATATTCGGGAGGCAGGCTGGTTGTTCTGGAAGGAGTAGAGAATCTTGTAGTTGTGGACGCCGGGGACGTAGTTATGGTATGCAGTAAAGATAAGGCGCAGGGTGTAAAAGAGATCGTGGATAAGCTCCGGGCGGACGGAAGAGAAGAATTTTTATAGAAGACATCATGCGAAAAAGAACAGGAAGTGTATAAAAATGAAATGTTTGATTCTTGCAGGCGGACGTGGAGAAAGGCTATGGCCTTTGTCGAGGATGGATTATCCGAAGCAGTTTATACCAATACAGAATAATCATTCGATTTTCCAGGAAACAGTAGCCAGGAATCTTCCGTATTGTGATGAATTTATTATTGTTACAGGGTTTGAGAACCGATATATTGTGGAAAATCAGATGACAGTTTTTCAGGGAACAGCTTACCGCTGCATTTATGAGGAGAATCCTCTCGGAACGGCTGCGGCGATCACGGCAGCCTGCAGGGATCTTCCTATGTCAGAACTGGTTTTTGTTATGGCGTCCAATCATCTGCTGGATTCAGAAGAAGGACTGGGGAATTATAAAGACGCAGTTACGAGAGCCAGGAATCTGGCACAGCAGGGAAGGATCGTGACGTTTGGGCTGGAGAAGAAAAACGCGTCGCCTTATATGGGATTTATCCGGCACTGCGGCGAAGAAGTAACAGAATTTGTTGCAAAGTCCCGGGAGAGGTTTGCGAATATCTGCGCGGATGAAAATTATTTACGCAACAGCGGAATGTACCTCTTTGAAAAAGGAACATATGAAAATGAATTAAGCAGGGTGGCTCCTGATTTTTATGATTTTTGCCAGAGCTTATACAGATCTGAGTACAATCAGGCCGGATCTATTATATATAAAAATATTGTGGATACGAGATTCAGAGATTCGATAGAAAAAATTCTGATGGCAAGAAGCAGTCTTTTAAGCGTGGTAGACGTGAAATTTGGCTGGAAGGATATTACATGCCTGAATGATCTCACAGTAGCGGCTTATCATCCAAAAGGAACTGGAATTGCGGAAAAAAGCCCAGGTACGATGATCGTCAATGATAACCGGTCGCAGATTGTATATGTAGACGGACTTGAAGATCTGACAGTTGTCAACACACAGGATGTTGTGTATGTAGGAAAAAAAGGAAAGGCCGGTGAAATAAGTGATATCTATTCCCGTTATCCTGAACTCAGGAAATATGTGGAAAAAGGTACGACAACATTCCGAAGCTGGGGATTTTATGAAGACATTACGGCGGAAACAGGATACCGGGTACGAAAAGTAACGCTTTTTCCGGGGAAAAGCATTTTTCCTCACAGGCATAAAATGCGGGAAGAAAACTGGATCATTGTAGAGGGGAACGTAGTAGTTATTCTGGATGACCAGCAGTATGAATATGGAGAGCACAGCAATATTTGTGTTCCAAGGGGGACAGAGCACCAGATATCAAATGTGGGAGACGGCAATGCCGTTTTTATTGAAATTGCTCTGGGCGATACCATATTTGAGGAAGACAATATCGCAACACAGAAATCTATTACCGATGTAAAGAGAGAGCCGGTGGTAAAGCTGCGTCCGGCCTTTAAGGATTACCTGTGGGGCGGAACAAAGATACGGGAGCGATACCGGAAAAAAAGCGCGCTGAATATGATAGCGGAAAGCTGGGAGTTATCCGCGCATCCCGCAGGGCAGAGTATCGTGGATTCGGGCAGATTTAAAGGCCTGCCGTTCGGCGCTTATCTGACAAACATCGGAAAGAAAGGAATGGGATGGAAGGTTCAGCCGGGAGAACCGTTTCCGCTGCTGGTGAAATTTATTGACGCGAAGGAAATGCTTTCGATCCAGGTACATCCCGGCAACGACTATGCGCTGGAGCATGAAGGCGAGTATGGAAAATGCGAAATGTGGTATATCCTGGACTGCGAAAAAGACGCGTTTGTTTATGTAGGGTTTAAAAGAGCCACCGACAGACAGGAGGTTGAAACGAGGATACGGGATCACACACTTCCCGAAATTCTGAATAAAGTGTACACCCATCCGGGAGATGTATTTTTTATCCCGGCCGGTACGGTCCATGCGGTGGGAGCGGGAAATCTGCTGTGCGAAGTGCAGCAGAGCAGCAACTGTACTTACCGGCTTTACGACTATGACCGGAAAGACCGGTATGGAAATGTAAGAAAGCTACAGCTTGCCAAGGCTTTGGATGTGCTGGATTACAGCAGATATCAGCCGTATGAATTTGATACAGAGACAACTATTGCCGGAACCGTGGTGAGCCGGTGTAAATTTTTTGAAGTGATCGTTTTTGAAGTACAGGATGAGGTGGAATTTAACATCGATAACAGTCATTTCGCTTCTGTACTCTGCCTGTCGGGAGAAGGAGAACTGGAGATTCAGAAGGCAAAGTATAAGACTTTTGCGGGAGACAGCTTTTTTGTGCAGGCAGGAGAAAAAGTAAAAGTATCCGGCAAAGTGAAAATTTTAGTATCCTGGATATGATCCGGAACTGACTGCCTGAAAAGGCAGTATGACAATGTTAACTGTAGATATGAGAGAAGAAAGGCATAGAGGGGAAAAAATGGACATCAGTATGTTTGGCCTGGGATATGTGGGCTGCGTGGGAGCGGCCTGTCTTGCGGACATGGGACACCGGGTGATCGGGAACGATATATCTGAAAATAAAGTAAATCTGATCAATCAGGGAAAACCGACGATTATTGAAGCGGAAATCGGGGAACTGGTAAAGAAAGCGCATGACAGGGGGCTTCTGGAGGCAACGATGGATCCTCAGTACGCGGTAAGCCAGTCCGAAATTTCATTTATTGTAGTGGGAACACCCAGTACCCGTGAAGGGCATCTGAATCTGGACTATATTTTTGAAGCTGCCCGCCAGATCGGAGAAGCGCTCCGGCATAAAGACAGCTTCCATATTGTGGCCATCCGCAGTACGGTTCTTCCGGGAACGAATAAAAAAGTGGGGGACATCATCGAGCAGTCCTCAGGAAAGAAACGAAACAAAGATTTTGCCGTTGTGTCTAATCCTGAATTTTTGCGGGAAGGAACTGCCGTACAGGATTACAAGAATCCGCCCCTGACGCTGATCGGTACAGACAGCGAAATTGCGGAGAAAAAATTCCGGGAGCTGTATAAGGATATTCCGGGGGAATTTATTGCAACAGATATTGAAGTGGCGGAAATCATGAAATATGTGAATAATACCTATCATGGACTGAAGATCGTCTTTGCCAATGAGATTGGAAACATCTGCAAAGCTATGAATATAGACAGTCACAAAGTGATGGATATTTTCTGTAAGGACAGACAGTTGAATATTTCGCCTTATTACTTTAAACCGGGATTTGCTTACGGGGGCTCCTGTCTGCCGAAAGATTCCAAAGCACTGCGTACGCTGGCCCATGATCTATATGTAGACGTCCCGGTGATCAGCGCGATCAATCCGTCTAATGAGCTTCAGAAAAAGAAGGCGCTTGAAATAATCGAAAGCAAAGGAAAACGAAAAATAGGTATTCTGGGTCTGAGTTTCAAAGAGGGAACGGACGATCTGCGGTACAGCCCGATTATAGACGTTGCCGAAGCGCTGCTTGGAAAAGGATATGAGCTTTCTATTTATGATAAAAATGTCCGCATCTCCCAGATGACAGGCACAAACGCCGACTTTATAGAGGCAAAGCTTCCTCACCTTCATGAAAGGATCACGGATGATCTGGATGCTGTCTGCTCTCAGTGCGAGGTGCTGGTTATCACAAACAGGGATAAAGATTTTGACTGCATTCCTGAAAAATATCCCCATAAAGCAATCGTCGATCTTGCGCGCCAGTATAAGGAGCTAGATTATGAGGGAAATTATGAGGGGATAAGCTGGGGAAATATTAATTCCAATCCGGCGCAGAAGGAAGAACTTGTACGGTCGATGATGAAAACAGAATTTTAAAACAGAGGTGGAATCTTATGGCTGATGTAATGTGGCTTGTCCGGCGTCTCAGGGCAATGAGTATACCGGAGGTTGTATGGAGAACTGGTCAGAAGATCACACAGAAAAAAGAAGCCGTTTACTTTAAACCTAATAAAACTGAAGTAGTGGGGAAGGTTTTCAATCCGAAACTTACGGATCTGAGGATAGATGCGGAAAAAATGCACTTAAATCTGAAAAACACCACATTTTCCATGAGTACAGTGATCCCTCTCCTTGGGGGATATGATTACAGTTTTTATAAACAGAAGTGGAACGCAGGATTTCAGACGGCACAGGTATGGCCGGAAAGATTTTCTTATGAACTGGAATACAAACAGAGAGACGATATCGGCGACGCCAGAACAAACTGGGAGTTAAACAGACACTTTCAGTTTGCCTTACTTGCAAAAGCCTACAGGGTTTCAGAAAACAAAAAGTATTTAGATGAGCTGGAAACGCTTTTTTATGACTGGAATAAAAAAAATCCCTTTCTGTGGGGAATTTCATGGACAAGCGTCATGGAAATCGCTATCCGATGCAGCAACTGGTGCTTTACATACTGCTTTCTGGACGGAATGAAAGACGCGGCAGGATTACAGGGAAAAATAAGAACGGGTATTATAAATATGGCAGACTATATCGCAAAGCATTATTCCCGATATTCTTCCGCAAATAATCATCTGATCGTAGAAGCTTACGCCATCGGACAGACCGGTATACTCTGCGGTTACTTTCCATGGATCAAGCTGGCATCTGAAATACTTACAAAAGAACTTCCGCTTCAGAACTATCCAGACGGCGTTAATAGAGAACTGTCTCTGCACTACCAGGCGTTTTATATGGAAGCCATGGGACTGACGATGCGGCTCTTCCATAAAAATCATATTGCATATCCGGAAATATGGAATACGATGCTTGATAAAATGTGCCGCTATGTGGCGGACTGTACAGGCGACTATGGTGAAGTCGTGGAATTTGGTGATAACGACGAAGGGAAAATCCTGGATCTGCAGGGCGGACTGGACTATTATCCTTATGTGTTGGGACTTTTCAGTTATATTCTGCCGGCGCGTTACGCGAATGAAAAAGATATCCGATGTGAAAACCTGAAATGGCTTTTTGACAGTGATGAAACAGAGGAGGCCTGCCGAAAAGCCGTTTATCATCCGCCGCTCAGCGCATGCTATCGTGAAGGCGGAAATACAATCCTGAGAAGCGAAGACAGAAAGATATTGATCGGTATTGACCATGCGGAACTGGGATTTGGAAGTATTGCCGCCCATGGACATGCGGACGCCTTAAGTTTTCAGATGTTTGTGGAAGGGCAGCCTGTATTTGTGGATCCCGGTACTTACATTTATCACTGTGATATTAAAAGCAGGAATGCATTTCGAAAAACAGAAAATCATAATACCGTATGTATAGACGGCAGGGATCAGTCAGAAATGCTGGGCCCGTTTCTCTGGGGCAGAAGGGCGGAATGCAGGCTTATCGATTTTGAAGAAAACAGCCAGATAATTTTGAAAGCAGAGCATAGTGGTTATAAACCGGTTGTACATAGACGGGAATTTTGCTTTAATAAGAAAGACAGACTGGTAATATCTGATTTTGTGGAGGGAGAACAGAGAAAAGAGGCGGATTTTGTTTTTGTCCCGGGCCTTAAAGTCGATATTCTGGAAAAGCAGGTAATTGTTCAGGGGAATACATATATAATAAAAATGGATTTTAAATGCGGTGGTTTTACGAATTTATATAAAGTAAATAAAATGTATTCGTCTCAATATGGAATAAAAAGGGAAACGCAGGGCGTCAGGGTGGATTTCGGCGGAAATTATCTTGTTTCCTGTATTCAGGTGCAGAAAATAACGTAGGTAAGTTAATACATAAGAACCTGCGAGACGTAAAGGTACTGACTGCAGCGGGGGATTTGACAATGAATTATGAAAAAATAAAAATATTATATGAAAATATGCCAAAGGAAATAAAGTATTTATTGGCTCCTTTGTTCCAGAGAGTTTTAATCAGAAATAAAGTATACAAAAAAACATATACAGAGTTAGATCAATTTGAAAATCTCGAAGAAGAGAAGAAAAAAGAGATTATTTTCAATAAATTAAAACAAACATTGATTTATGCCTATGAAAATGTCCCGTACTACAGAAGGACGTTTGACAAAGTAAAATTTGATCCGTACAAGTTCAGAAATGTGGAGGAAATGCAGGCTATTCCGTTCCTCGATAAAAATATCGCTGTCAGCGAAGGAGAAAATTTATATTCCAGGGAAAATATCGCGTGCTATGAATCTCGTACTTCCGGAAGCACAGGAACAGCTTTTCGGATTTTGCTGGATAAAGATTCGATTTACAAAGAAAGGGCTTTTGTGCTTCATTATCTGAATAAATTCGGATTTGATTCTGGAAAAACGCGAACGCTTGCCTTTTGGGGCCATAATAAAGATCAGGATTACTATTATTCACCTATGAAAAACGAGATCGTGATCTCGCCGTTCCGCCTTTTTAAAGAAAGTGAGTTCCCTTCTGTCTGGGCGGATATAAATAAATTTAAGCCGGATGTGTTGTCCGGATATCCATCGGCAATCTATGTGTTTGCGAAATTAGTACGGAAATATAACAAAAAACTGCCTGTGAAATTTGTGGAATTTTATGCGGATAATTATACTCCTGAGATAAAAGAATATGTGGAAAAGACTTTCGGATGCAGAACCGTCGCCAGGTATGGACATACGGAACGGGCCGTTTTTGCGGAGCTTTATCCGGAAGGATATAAATTTAATGAATTATATGGATTCACAGAATTGATTCCAGTTAATGATAACAGTGATGTGAAGAAGTTCAGAATTGTATGTACGGGATTCCTTTCCAGAAAAATGCCTCTGATCCGATATATGACAGACGACGTGGTAACTTATAATCAGCAGGGGCAGATTGAAATTTCAGGACATAAAATGTCAGAGACATACCTGATAGGCAGGGGCGGCGTCAAAATATATAAAGGTACTCTGGCAGCCCGTATTGCGCCATTTGAAAAGATTAAATTATATCAGTTTGTACAGTATGAGGTTGGAAAGGCGTATTTGGATGTGATGGCAGATTGTCCGCTCACAGACAATGATTTCAAAATTATAAATGATTACTATGAGAGAAAGTGCGAGGGTATATTGAAAATAGAGATACGGGTTGTTGATAAGCTTATTATGAGCAAAAGAGGTAAATATAGCTGGATAGTAAATTACATCACAGAAAACAATACTGCTGTACAGTAAGAGGGGATTATGAAAAAAATACTGTTGATCTCAAATTATGTTTTTCACTACAGGCAGAAAGTTTATAATTATTTTGCAGACCGGTTTATGCAGGACGGATATGAATTTCATGTTTTGTCCAATGAATTCCAGAATGCAGGGTATGACTTTAAATTTACAGCGCACACCCTCCCAATGTCGGCGAGAGGTTACGAGACGGTAATCAGAAAATTAAAGCCCGCTGTGGTTATTGTGTTTCTTCATCTGAAAGATAAAATCCAGATTCCTATTATTCATTACTGCAAAAGGAAGAAAATTCCCGTTGTATTCTGGAACAAGGGAGTCAGCGACCAGGATCCGCACAACCCTGTAAAAAATATGCTTTACCATCATATCCATAACTGCTGCGACGCCCTTATTACATATACGCCGGAAATGACAGAGAATTTTCAGAAAAAAAATCGCCATAAACTGTTCATAGCCTATAATACGGTGGACTGTTCCGATATTGACAGGTCAAAATATAACAAGCAGACAATCCGCAGGAAATATGGTATAAAAGAAAAGAAGGTAGTGCTGTATATCAGCCGTTTAAAGAAAAATAAACGGATAGAAATTCTGTTAAACGCGCTGGCGGATATGCCGGATGTGGCGGTCGTTGTTATGGGAGCGGGTATTACTCCTGCGCTTAAGGAAATGTTTGATTCTGTTTCCAATTTATATTATATGGGAACAAAATATGGAGAAGAGGGTACAGAAATATGGGCGATGGGGGACATTTTTAGCATTCCGGTCAACGTAGGCCTGGGAATCAACGAAGCGATATTCTGGAACATGCCCGTTGTGACTATGCAGGAATTCCAGCCTCCGGAGATTTATTATCTGAAAGAGGGAAAAACTGGATTTATTGCAAAAAACGAAGAAGACTATAAACAGAAGCTGCTGTATCTGCTTCAAAATGATGACGTTCTGCAAAAGATGCGGAAGGAGTGCCAGAAAGAATATGAAGAAGAAGTGACGATAGACAAAATGTATCAGGGATTCATAAGTGCAATCCAGTATTGCCGTGGGATATAACAAGTGTAATCAAAGAAATGCAGAGGCTTTTTATGATGAAAATTTTAATGGTAGAGCATTTTTCTCCGGGAAATACATATAGCGCTGAACTGTGTCATGAATTAGCGGAATATGCGGATATTACTGTTTTATGCAAAAGCAATGCAGGAGAGTTTGCAAAAAAGATTGACCGGAAAGCAGTTATGTATGCTGGCGGAGAAAAAAATAAGCTAAAAGCGTTTGTCAAATATGTGAAAGGAATCTTTTTTTTGGCGAAAGAGGTTAAGAACAAAAAATATCAGGTGATCCATGTTCAGACTTTTAAAAATGCTGCGGTGGAGATTCCATTATATACGAAAACAAAGATGCATGCAAAACTGATCCATACTGTGCATAATGTCCTGCCCCATGAGACTGATAGAAAGGATATAAAATTATATGGAGATTTTTATAAAGCATGTGATCATTTGATTGTCCATAATGAACAAAGTAAAAAGAGACTGATAGAAGTGTTTAATCTGGAAGACGACACAATATCAGTTATACCTCATGGTACATATCAGGTTAAGAAAATTCCGGCTGTTTTAAAAGCTGATAAAAAAAAGCATTATCTGATGTTTGGTGTAATACGGCGGTATAAAGGAGTAGACGTATTATTGCAGGCGGTTTCCAAAATTCCGAAAGAGAAACGTTCAGATATGGAGTTTATTATTGCCGGACGGCAATACGACAATCAGGATACAACAGATTATGCACATATGATCAATGACTTAGGGATCGGAGATTGTGTAAAATTAGTTCGCAGAAGAATAGAAGATGACGAACTGCCGGAACTATTTGACTGGGCGGACGCATGTATATTTCCATATCGGGAGATTTATGGAAGCGGGGCGCTTCTGATGGCATATTCTTTTGAAAAACCGGTGATCGCAAGTGATGTTCCTGTTTTTGTAGAAGAAACAGATTCAGGCAGTACAGGGATTTTGTTCAAAAACGAGGATGCAGAATCTCTGGCGAAGGCATTGATCATGTTTTCAAACATGCCACAGGAAAAAATTAATCGAATGATTGATTCGATCACATGGCTTACAAGTAATAAGTATAATTGGGTTATTTCTGCAAAAATGACAGCTGATATATATAACACTGTGATAAAAAAGAAAGCAGCAGAGAACATTTATGATAACGCAGAAAGGAGAAAAAAATGATATATTTTGGGATTCCTCTTCGGTCAAAAAAAGCTTCTAAAAACTGGGCAATGGTTACAAAGATATTTAATAGAACACTTGAATCCATATACAGACAGACGGATCCGGATTTTCATGTGATCATCGCATGCCATGATATTCCTGAACTGTATAGAAACTATGATGAAAGAGTTGAATTTCTCGTATCGGATCAGCCGTTGCCGGAAAATAAACGAGAAATGAGGTTGGATAAGGGCTGGAAAATATCAATGATTGCTGTCAGGATCAGACAGATGGGCGGCGGATATACAATGATAGTTGATTCTGATGACATTGTATCAAATCGCATTGCCGAATATGTAAATGCTCATCCGGGAGAGAATGGTTTTTTGAGTAAATTTGGATATTTATATAGAGAGGGTATGCCATATGTGAAAAAGATATATGCCCCTCACAGGATTTGCGGATCGTGTTCTATTATAAACTATTCTGTTGAAGATCTTCCGGATATTATGCCTGAAAATCTTTGGGACGATACTTTTAAAGATAAATGGATTATCCGAAAATCCCACAGGTTGCTGCCAAAATATTTAAAAGAACATGGAAGAGAATTAGCCAGAATGCCTTTTCCCACAACGATTTATGTTCGGAATACGAATGATAATATTTCAATGATGGGAGGAAGGGATTTGAATAAAAAACGAAAGATTGAAGGGATGTTGAGAAGAAAAATAAAATTAACAGGACGGGTTGGTTTTGAATTTGGATTTATAGAAGAATATGAAAAATAATGGCAGATCTGTGTTGACATGAGAGGAGATTACGGAACAAGAATGAAGAAATATAATAAATATATGAAACTATTCCAAACAATGGTGGTTACTGGTCTGGCATATATGTTGAATTATGGTATTAACCTTGTTTTAGTTCCGTATATAACAGATAATGTTGGTACAGAAGCTTATGGATATGTATCACTGGCAAAACAGTTTGCTGAATATGCAGCGATAGTTGTTGGAACTTTGAATTCATTTGCTGCAAGGTATATTGCAGTTGAATATTATCAGGAGGAAAAAAAGAAAGCAAATATATATTTCAGTTCTGTTTTTTGGGGCGATTTAGTATTAGGTTCCGTTATATTTTTAGGAGCGTTAGGCTGTATCAGCATATTGCAGAATTTATTAAATATACTCCCCGACATTCTTGCAGATGTTAAATTTTTATTTTTATTTATATTTATTAATTTTTGGATCACTACAGTATTTTCTGTGTTCAGTTCGGTGGCAATTATAAAAAATAAACTGGATATTGTGGGAGTATTTAAAGGTATATCGTATATAACTGAAGCGCTGATACTATATATACTTTATATGTTTTTTCCTACAAGAGTCTTTTATGTGGGAATTGGACTTGTTGCTGCCTCTCTGGTGATTGTATTTGCTAATATATGGCTTTGTAAACGGCATATTCCAGAATTAAGAATTTCAAAAGGTAGTTTTTCAATTGGCGCTGTAAAACAGTTGGTGTTTGGAGGGATTTGGACTTCTGTCAATTCACTGGGCGAATTATTAAATCATGGATTGGATTTGTTGATCTGCAATTTAATGCTGTCGTCTACGGCAATGGGACAAATGGCGATTGCTAAGATGATTTACTCGATATTTCAAGCTTTATATTCTGTTGTATCTCAAGCTTTTCAACCATTATTTTTAAAAAGTTATTCGGAAAAAAATACAGAGGGTTTATTGCAGGAACTAAAATTTTCTATGAAAATATCAGGAATGTTTACTAATGTAGGAATTGCTGGATTTATTGCATTAGGATTAGCGTACTTCAGATTATGGATACCGGGCGAGGATATTAATTTGATTTATAAATTGACAGTTATTACTTTATTAACCTGTATTCCTGGAGGCCCAATGCAGCCTTTATACTATATCTATATCTTAACTGTAAAAAGAAAAATTCCATGTTTTATTACATTGGTGGGAGGTTTGGCTAATGTGACCGCTATGTATTTTCTTATTAAGTACACTGATATGGGGGTATATGCAGTCGCAGGGACGACGGCTGTGGTTATGATGCTCATTAATTTTGTAACAAATCCATTGTATATGTCCTATGTTCTTCATTTGCCATGGCATACATTTTATCCAGAGATAATCAGAAATGTAATCTCCTGTTTTGTATTATCAAGTGTTTTTAAGTTTTTTTCTTTGATATTCACGCCGGGAAAATGGTTGACTTTAATAATCTGTATTTTGCTTTATGCGATTATAGGTTGTTTGCTTCATTTATTTATTGTGGGTAATTATGAAGACTGGGAAAAAATAAAAAAAATAATCAGGGAAATAAGGAGTAGATACATCGTTGATCAATAAGAAACAATTTATTATAGCAAAGAAAAAAATTCACAGTTCTGATTATATTTATGTTGAGCTAAAGAATAATTATATTTTAAGCTATCATAAGGACTTAAATATTTATATAAATAAGCAATATGAGATTATACTGCTTGGTATTGCATGGCAGGTAAAAGAAAAAAAGGAAGATCCCGTATCTGAAATTGAAAAGCTGGCGGAAAAGTACGAAGGATATATACCGGAAGAAGAGATTTTGAGGATGGAAGAATCCTGGTGCGGAAGATACGTGTTGATTGTAAACGAAAAAATTTATCTGGATGCGACTGGTTTACTGGGGATTTTTTACAGCAGAGAGGGGATTTCCAGCAGTTGTATGATGCTGGCAGAAATTATGGGGTTACCTCAAATTATATATCGTCCTACATTTGGTTTTAACTGGCTTCCAGGTCCTCTAACTCAGTATGAACAGATCAAACGGTTGCTACCCAGCCAGATTTATAATTACAACGACCAGACAATAAACAGCCGACAGCTTTTAGCGACGCATATTCCTCGATATAAAGATGAGCAGGAAAGAATAGAAGCTTTTTCAGAACTTTTTTCTAATTCATTACATAATCTGCAGGATATGTTTCCGGAAAAGAAAATTTTGATAGCCCTTACAGGCGGCTATGATTCAAGAACATTACTTGCGTTGGCAGAATATGCAGGAATAGATTTTGATTGCTATACATTAGACCATAAAAAAATATCAGACGGAGATGTAGAAATTCCCCAAAAGCTTTGTAAGGCATTAAAGAAAAAATATACATATATACCTAGAAAAAAAAAGTATTCTAAAGAATTAGAAAAGGAATATATAATGCATACTGGCGGATTGGCGGATGACGAGGATAAACGGTTTTATGCTTATGGTCAATATCGTGATTTGGTACAGAAATATGGGAATATAGTTCTTCTCAGAAGTTCAGTCTGGGAAACGGTCATAAACTATTACCAGAAATTTTTAGATGACAAAGGTAAGCTGGACATAGAGAGTATATACAGTTTTTTTGTTGCAAATGAATTAGTTCAAAAGTCATTGAAATCGTATTTTGAATGGCTGGAAAAGACAAAACAGGTTGGTATTTCAGATTGTGACAGGTTTTTTTGGGAACAAAGAAATGCAAGTTGGCTTTCGCCAATAGAACAGTCATTTGATATAATGGAAGATATTACTTCTTTACAGCCAGTTAATTCAAGATTTCTTATTTCTATGCTTGCAGATTTTCCAATCCAGGAAAGGAGAGTCAAAAAGCATCAGGATAAATTAATTGCTTATGTATGTCCTGAACTGGATGGGATTGAATATGCTAAAAAAAAGCACGGAATAAATAAGATGATATTTAACAGAGTGGGAAAATTGGTGGTCAGAATTCGTATTATGGGAATATCCAAAACGATAAAAACATATATAAAATTAATGCAGGAAGAAAGAAACTTAAAAAAGTTGAAATCCAAATAAGTATATTTAAAAATATAGTCAGTCCCTTTTTAGAATAAGAGGGACCGACTGCTTATTTTTCCTTTACTTTCTTATATAATTCAAGTTCTCTTTTGATAGATTGCTTTTTATGCAGTAAAACGTAAATAAGTCTGTGAAACCAACAAAAAGGTAGAAGAAAGGGATACTTTCTGAGAAAAGGATAAGAATTTTTAAAGTCCTTTTTTCTGGTGAAAATCCTTGTCCAGAAATAATGGAAAGTTTGTTTGAATCCCTTTTCTATATGAAGATTAGACATCTTTTTAAATCTTGAAAATTCCAGTGATCCGTAAACGCCGGAAAGGAAAATGTTTTTTTGTATTTCATTTAATTCGTCTTTACTAATTTTTATGTCCGGTTGCTGCTTAGAAAACCAGAACTGGCTCAGATATTCCATTTTTGTGCCAAAATTATAAATGTTAAGTTTTTGAAATTCTTCTTTTATATAGCCTCGGTTTAAAATTGTCCTGAATTTATTCAAATAAACATAGATATCCAGCGCAGACCGGATACCACTGCCCATAAGACTATAATGTTTTTCGAAATGTGCAATCTGATAAATATAGAAATCTTCCGGGCTGAGTTTATAACCACCTGGATTTTCTTCATCGATAAGCGCTCTGTCCCATATATTATCATAATATACCTGCCTGGATTCTCCTACAAGAAGCATCTGCCGATGAACCTCCACAGTCACAAAAGGCGGGCGAAAGTATTCGGCGTGATGCGGCAGCGCTTCTTTTTGCCGATATCCAAGACTTATCATGATATCCCTTGCGCGGGAGGTATTTTCAGGATCGATCAATACGTCGATATCTGCCATCTGGCGGAATTCAGGCCGGGGATACAGACACTTCATTTCGTATCCCTTCAGTGGCAGAAAGCGGATTCCCGCTTCATGCAGAGCCTGGAATACTTCTTTCCGTGCTTCTATCTGGTGCAGGCTTTGGGCAATGTTGGCATCCCGGCTCTTTTTCCAGTTTTGATAAAGCTCTGCATCATCTCTGATAAATGGCTCTGCGCCGTAAAAAGCCATAGTCTCTACAGAATGCATCTTCGCCATATCATATATAAGCTGCCAGTTGAGAGATTCAGGAAGAGGCGGCGCTTCTTCTTCGTGAAGGACAGCAGACAGCAGTTTCACCAGATAAGAACCGGCTGCGTATAATTCTTCTAGATTTTTATAATTGATCATTTTGGCCCCCGTAAAGCGTTATATTTTCTTTTATTATAAAGGAAAACAGCGCTTTGGAAAAGCGAAAAGTGAAATTTTATCTAAATTGTACGATTTTAGAATTGACAGAACAGTATGCAGTATCGTATAATTTAGAAAATAAATCCTTGGCAAACCTGTAGAAATGCAGGGACGCAAAGTCAGGAACCTTAGGTGGGCGAGGATGATTTTTCATCTGATTCCACAAGGTCGTTCGGCTGCAACTATATTGTTGCAGCTTTTTTTATTGCTTTATTCCATGAAGAAATGACGTGGAACAGAATTTTTATATGAAAAAGGGAGGCGCATATTATGATGAATTATGAAAAAGCGGAAGCAGAGGTTGTTTATTTTACGAACCGGGACGTGATCACCACAAGCGGCGGATTAGATATAGGCGGCTGTCGTAATAATGGACAGGATAATGGAAACGGATGCAAGGGCAACAGCGGTGACTGTCCGGGGGGATCATGGAAATAGTGATTTCCTGTTTTATTAAGGAGACAGGCAATGTTTTATAAATTAAAACCCGATTATGTGCTGCGGGGCTGGGAGGAGATGTCCTGGGTGTTGGTGAAGCGCCCGGAGAATGCGACGCGCCTGCTGTCGCAGAAAATGTTTCAGGTGCTCCTGCTTTGTGATGGAGAAACGGAACTACCGGGGGAATTTTTGGACGATACATTTTTGGAAGTCCTGCATAAGTGTGAATCAGAAGGGATCATTGAAGCTTCTGTTCAGACGTCTCCGCTGGATCCGGATCAGAATTACCGGTATTACCCTAACAGATTTACCAGGAGAGTTTTCTGGTCCGTTACAGGCAGATGTAATTTCCGCTGTCGCCACTGTTATATGGACGCGCCGGACGCGATGCTTGGAGAGCTTTCCACGGAGGAAGCTTTTGCCCTGATCGATCAGATGGCGGAGTGCGGTGTGCTGCGGGTGGACATTACTGGCGGCGAGCCCTTTGTACGGAAAGACTTCTGGAAACTGATAGATCGTATTCTTTCTCACAAAATGTTTGTGGCGCAGATTTATTCAAATGGATGGCTGTTAGATGAGAGGATTTTAGAGAAATTTGAACGCCGTGGTCTTAAACCGGAGATAAATATCAGCTTCGACGGTACGGGATGTCATGACTGGATGCGGGGCGTTCCCGGAGCGGAAGAGCGGACGCTGCGCGCGCTGAAGCTGTGTCATGAACATGGATTTCATACAAGTGTGAGTATGTGTATTCACCGTGGAAATAAGGATACGATTCCTCAGACGGTGGAGACGCTGCGGTCGGTGGGAGCCACAGAGCTGAAAACCGCTCATGTGGATGAAACAGATCTCTGGAGGCGTCATAGCGAGGGAAATGATCTGACGTGGCAGGAGTATGTGGACGCCATGCTTCCTTATATCGAGTGGTATTATGAGGCCGGACGCCCGATAGAAAGCCTGGAATTTGGCGGCATTGCAAGGATGTCGCGGGATGAACCGGCGACCCTGAGCGTAAGACATTACGATGGAACAGAAAAATGCAGAGAATGTTATTTATGCGGGGCAACCCGCTGGTCCTGCTATATTACTCCGGAGGGAAGGCTCCTGCCCTGTATGCCTATGACGGCCAGTCCGGATCAGGAACGCTTTCCTAAGGTGCAGGATATAGGCTTAAGGAAAGGGCTGCGGGACAGCTATTATATGCAGTTTGTGGACAGCCGCGTCGGGGATCTGTTCGCGGCGAATAAGGAATGTGATTCCTGCGGATACCGCTATGAATGCGGCGGAGGATGCCGGGCGGCGGCTCTGCTGACAGGCGAGCACAATCTGATGGGCTGCGACCGGGACATGTGCAGGATGTGGAAAGAGGGATATGTGGAGCGCATCCGCAGGAAGCTGGAAGAAGTAAACACGAAATTTGAGAAAAATGACGATTGATTTATAGAACAGATATGTGCTATAATATCTAAAGAAATTGTGCGGAAGCATATAATAATTTATGTCAAAGGCAAAGCAGCTGAAAAGCTGTGACGCAAAGCTACAGGGCCTGAGAATGGCAGCCAGCTGCTGATATTTTCTTTAGTGTGGAAAATACCGGCAGCTTTTTATTTTGCGTTTATCTGCAGAACGGAAATATTATGAAGCTTCAGAATTGTTTCAGGCTGCAGCGTATACTGGCCGGGGCAGAAAGTACAGAGGACAGAGAGGTGCTAGGATATAATGTTTTGCATTAAGATTGCGGATATCCCTATAGGAATTGAGAATCGCTATCCTTATATCCGGCGTTTGTGCGAGGGCTACGAGACAGAAGAAAAGCCTGCGTTTACGGTAGCGGTCACAGAAGAAGAAATCCTGAAGGAGCAGAACGGAGACAACCGTTTTTCGAAAGGTTACTGTGAAAGTCTCTGTATTTACCGGAATATCTGTTTTGCGCTGGCAAAGTACGACGCTTTTCTGATGCATTCCGCGGCGATTTCCATGGACGGGGAGGCTTATGTATTTGCGGCCCCCAGCGGAGTGGGAAAGACTACGCATATCCGTCTGTGGGAAGAAGAGTTCGGAAACAGGATTCAGGTGATAAACGGGGATAAACCGATTTTTCGCTTTATAGACGGGCGCTTATATGTCTGCGGTACGCCGTGGCGGGGAAAGGAAGGCCTGGGATGCAGGCGGATGTGTCCGGTGAGGGCGATCTGTTTTTTAAAGCAGGGTCCGGAAAACCGTATTCGCCCTCTGAATACCGGCGAAGTAAGCGGGCGGATTTTTTCCCAGATTCTGATTCCCAAAAATCAAAAGGATTTTGAACATTTCTGGCCTTTGCTGGAAAGAATGGTAACTTCACAAAAGTTTTATGAACTGGAGTGCAACCGACAGCCCGAGGCGGCTCAGTTGGCATATCAGACGATGAGGAGTAGGGAGACATGTTAAAAGTAAAAAAAGGTTTCATACTGCGTAAGCTTGGAACAGAGTATATGGCGGTGGCCATCGGAGAGGCAAGCAAAAATTTTAACGGGATGATCCGTCTGAACGGAACCGGCGCTTTTTACTGGAAAGAACTGGAGAAAGGTACGACGAAAGAGCAGCTTGTGGCGAAAACGCTGGAAGAGTATGAAGGCGTGACGGAGGACACGGCCCGCCGTGATGTGGAAGAATTCCTGAAGTCCATTTCCGTGGCGATCGTAGATGAATAAACGGACGATCGAAAAGGAACTGGAACTGAACGGACGCTGTGTGATCCAGACGGTGGGAGTGAGCATGGAGCCTCTTCTGCATAACCGGAAGAGCACGGTTGTCATAGAAAAGGCGGAATTTCCTTTAAAGAAATACGATGTTGTATTATTTCGCCGCCCCACAGAGGAATATGTCCTTCACCGCGTAGTAAAAACGGCGGGAGACGTATATATTATCCAGGGGGACAACTGTATCGGAAAAGAAACAGTTCCCAAAGAACAGATCATCGGCGTGATGACAGGATATTATGAAGATGAGAATGATGATTATATTTCCTGTGCGAGTAGACATTATCGTAGATATCTAAGAAAATTAAAGATACGTAATACAGCTTCAGGATTGCGTCGCTTATTTAAGAGTGTATGCAGAAAACTTTTTATGTCACTAAAAAACAGGGCTTGGCTTTGAGCAGAAAAGGAGTTTAGCCTATGTACTATAGATTAAAATCTTGTTATTCAATGCGGGGCTGGAAAGGAATGTCCTGGGTATTAGTTAAAAGACCGGAGAATTATATAGAAACGCTGAAGCAGGATAAATTTCAGGTTCTTATGCTCTGTGACGGTGAAACGGAACTGCCGGGTAATTTGCTTGATGAAGAGTTGAGAGATATGCTGAAACAGTGTGAGGCGGAAGGGATTATTGAACCATGTGAAAAGCCTTGTTCACTGGAGCCGGATCAGTATTACAGATTTTACGCTAACCGTTTTGTAATGAAAGTTTTCTGGTCTATTACCGGGCGATGTAATTTCCGCTGTCGCCACTGTTATATGGACGCACCGGAGGCAAAGTTGGGCGAACTGTCTACAGAAGAGGCACTTAATCTGATTGACCAGATGGCGGAATGCGGCGTGTTACGGGTAGATATTACCGGAGGGGAGCCACTGGTACGTAAGGACTTATGGGAGCTGGTTGATAGGATATGTTCTTATAAAATGGTAATCGGGTCTTTTCATACAAATGGATGGCTGCTGAATGAGAAGACATTGGATGCGTTTGAACAACGCGGATTAAAACCAGAGATTTCAATCAGTTTTGACGGCGTTGGTTGGCACGACTGGATGAGAGGAATTACCGGAGCGGAGGAGGATGCTCTTCGTGCATTGAGATTGTGTCATGACAGAGGTTTTTCCACGAATGTGGGAATGTGTATTCATCGAGGGAATATAAATTCATTACCGGAAACAGTGAAGGCCCTTACGAAAGCGGGAGTATCCTATCTTAAAACAGCCAACATTGATGAAACAGATCTCTGGCGTTGTCACAGTGACGGAAACGCTATGACGCGGCAAGAATATACGGAAGCTATGATTCCATACATTCGGTGGTACTATGATACCGGAAAGCCAATTGAATATCTGGACATAGGAGGAGTGGCGTATCTGCAACGGGATAAGCCGGGAGAATTGCGGGTAAGTCATTATGACGGGACAGAGAAATGTCTTGACAGTTATCTGTGCGGCGCTGTTCGCTGGTCTTGTTATATTACACCTGAGGGACGACTGTTGCCCTGTATGCCTATGACTGCGTGTAAAGAACAGGAGCGTTTTCCTAAGGTGCAGGAAATCGGATTAAAGCATGGTCTGGACGATAGCTTTTATATGCAGTTTGTAAATGGCAGAGTAAAAGACCTTCTGGAAGTGAATCAGGAATGTGCTTCCTGCGAATTTCGATATAAATGTGGGGGAGGTTGTCGCGCTGCCGCGTTGCTGGCAGATCATGAACTAATGGGGTGCGACCGGGGTAAGTGTATGTTCTGGAAAAATGGATATGATGAAAAAATCCAAAAGGCAATGGATGAAGCTGTTGAGAAATGTATAGAGAATTAAATATAGCGGTTATTTGTTGTAAAGTGTTGTATTTGTAGTTTTCATTCTGATAAAAAATTTGTTAAAAGCAAATTTTTTATAAAAGCGACTTTCTTACTGGAGAAGTTGCTTCATATTTTAAACAGCGAAAAAGCAGAAAGGAGGAATGTGAAATGACTCGCGAAACATACGAAAAGGCTACTGCTGAAGTAACCGTCTTTGATAACAGCGATGTAATTACTACGAGTGGCACAGGCGGCAGTTTTTGCATAGAAGGATTCGACATTCCGGGCAGTGGATGTCAGGATGGCGTTCATTCTGGACGTGTTCAGTAACGAATAGCATAGCCGACAGAATGGCAGACATTTGTCTGCCATTCTGTAGCTTTGCGCCATAGTATATACATTTGACAACAGACAACTTTGCGCCATGTCGTATTATTTGTCTGAGAAACCAAGACTAATTTTATGGAAATATCTAATAAAAAGACAAATCAAAAAAAAATACAGAGCCAATCCCACAAAAACTCTCTCCTCTGGATCTGGCGGGTAGCTGGAAAATATAAAGGCTGCGTGGCGGTCCTTCTGATCATACAGATAATATATGGGTTGTGCGGCGTGGTTTCCGCCATGCTCTTCCGGGCTTTGATCGACCATGCCGTAGCAGGCGATAAATCCGGCTTCTTCCAGGCGGCGGTAATGCTGCTGGGGCTGGAGCTGGGGCAGATCGTTATGAACGCCTTTTACAGCTTCATGTCGGAATGGACGAGCTCTTCTGTAGAAAACCGGTTTAAAAACCGTCTTTTTTCCTGCCTTCTTCATAAGGACTATGCGTCCGTGGCCGCCGTCCATTCCGGAGACTGGATCAACCGGCTTACCTCAGATACAAGAGAAGTGACGGGCGGAGTTTTGTCCATTTTTCCAAGCCTCGCCGGCATGACGGTACGGCTGGCCGGCGCTATGGCCGCGCTGTTTTTTCTTACGCCGACGTTTTTTTATATACTGATCCCCATGGGGCTTATGCTTCTGGTAGTTACGGCTTCTTTCCGGAAAGTCCTGAAGAGACTTCATAAGAGGATCCAGGCTGCGAATGGAGCAGTGCTGGCATTTTTTCAGGAACGGCTGGAAAGCCTTATGATCCTCCGCGTCTTTTCTATGGAAGAGGGCGCTTTGCAGGGCGCGGAAGAGAAAATGAAAGAGCACAAGGCGGCCCGCCTGAAAAGGAACCATTTTTCTAATATATGTAATTCCGGCTTTGGGCTGGTCATGGGCGGCGGTTACATTGTATGCGCTATTTACTGCGGTTACGGCATTCTTAAGGGAACCTTATCTTACGGCACGTTTACGGCTGTTCTTCAGTTGATCGGGCAGGTACAGGGACCTTTTGCCAATCTGAGCGGTATCGTTCCCAGATACTACGCTATGCTTGCCAGCGCGGAACGTCTGATGGAGGCGGAACAGTATGAAGACGACGGAAACAGCCAGTCTCACTCTGCGGAAGAAATCTCCGTATTCTATAAGGAGGAGTTCCTGAGCCTGGGAGTAAAAAACGCCCGTTTTTCTTATCAGAAGGCGGCGGAAACGGCAGGCAGACGGGAAGAAAAGGCTGTGATCGACCATCTGGATCTGGATATCAAAAAAGGCGAATATGTGGCGTTTACCGGGCATTCTGGCTGTGGAAAGAGTACCCTTCTGAAGCTTTTGATGTGTTTGTATCCGTTAGATTACGGAGAAAGGTATTTAAAAGCGAAAAAAGGAAACGATATCATTAAAATCCCGCTTACCGCCGCATGGCGCAGACTGTTTGCCTATGTGCCCCAGGGGAATCAGCTTATCAGCGGGACCATACGGGAGATCATAGCTTTTGGCGATCCTGCGGCAATGAAGCGGGAAGAAGATATGAAAAAGGCTCTGAAAATTTCCTGCGCGGAAGAATTTGTGGAAGAGCTGGAGAAGGGAATAGATACTGTGCTGGGCGAGCGGGGATGTGGACTGTCAGAGGGACAGATACAGAGGATTGCCATAGCCAGGGCGATTTTTTCAGATCGTCCCATTCTGATCCTGGATGAATCCACCAGTTCCCTGGACGGGGCCACAGAGCAGAAACTTTTAAAAAATTTAAGAGAAATGACAGATAAAACCGTATTGATCATCACCCACCGTCCGGCGGCCCTGAACATATGTGACAGAAGGATTGTGATGACAGAAAGCGGGACGGAAGATACGGATACTGACCACAGAAATACTGTTTGACACAAAAAGACAAAAAGGTTATTCTTTTTATAGAAAACGACCCATTGTGAAACGAAGGAAAAGGGAGGCAGAAAAATATTATGAGTAATGGAGGAGAATTCCGGACGGCGTTATTCGGAGGATTTAACAAAGAGGATGTGCGCGGATATCTTCAGGAGCTGGAGAGAAACGAGGAAGTGACAAAATCCGAGTATCAGAGAGAAATCCTGGGTTTAAAAGCGAAGCTTCAGAGGGCGCAGGAAGAAAACGATTCTTTTGATCCGACAGTCGCACAGGAGCTGGAAACACAGAAAAAAGAAAATGAAGAGCTCAATCGAAAGATCGCCCGGCTGGAAGCTGAGAAGCTTGAACTTATAAAAGCACGGGAGGAGGCGGCGGAAACTGCCGGAACCGAGAAGGAAGAAGAGTATCTGGAAAAGCTGGAACTTCAAAGGAAAGAAGAGGAAGAGCTTAGGCAGAAATTGGAAGAGCTGCAGGCTGAAAAAGCTGCCCTTATACAGGAGAAAGAGAAGCTGCTTGGAGAACTGGAAGCGCAGAAGGCAGTGAACATAGACGTTGAGAAAAGCCGCTGCCTTGAAGAAGAGATCCAGCAGGTGAAAGAGAAAAAAGAGAAATACGACAATGATTTTAAAGCTATAAGCCAGGTTTTTGAAGACGCGCGTTTAAGCGCCCGGTATATTGAAGATGAGGCGCGGAAAAAAGCGGAAGAAATCCTGGAAGCGGCCAAAAAGGAAAGCAAAGAGATCATTGAGGGAAGGAAAAACCAGATCGACAAAGAACTGGAGGACAGAGGCATCCGCCTGATGGCTGCGAAATATAAGATCGAATCATACAGGAAGGAATTAAACCTGACGCAGCAGAAGATTTATAATCTGTATTCCGACATGGGAAAGCTGGTTGAGGGAATGCCCCAGCGGCTGGAACAGTTATGGGAAGGTGACGAACGTTTCAGAATCGTAGAGAAAGAAGCGGACGGTCAGGGCGAAGAGAATGCATGAATGTCAGACGCTGACGCTGGCGTCAGTGTCTGATCTCAGCGATCCTTATAAAAATCCTGAATAAAGCGGATGAACTTCTGCACATGAGGCTTGAGGATCCTGTTCCTGCTGTATACGATATAAAAACTGCGCATATGGACGGATTCATCCAGAGGAAAGACCAGAAGCTGGTTTGTTTTTTCAAGATCCGCTACGGAGCGGGCGGAAAGCACAGAGATCCCAAGCCCATTGACAATAGATTTCCGGATGCTTTCCAGATCGTTCATCTGCGCGACAACATTGAGCTCGGAAGGCGGGATATCCATCCTTTCAAGAAAAAGATCCATTTCCTTCTTTGTGCCGGAACCTTTTTCGCGAAGAATGATGGGCTCTTTCAGAAAATCCCGGAAGGTAACCTTCCGGTCTGCCATATGAAGATAACGCTGTGAAACCGGGGCTGCAATGACAAGTCTGTCCTGGCAGAATGGAATAAAGCGGCAGGATTCTTCCCCGGTATCCTGTCCGACCAGGCTGAGATCCACACTGCCGTCCAGGACTTTTTCGACTGCCCCGGCGCTGTCAGACTGAAGCGAATGGAAATAAATATCCGGATATTTTTTTCCAAAGGCGGCCAGAAGCTCCGGAAGAAGATAGGAGGAGGGGATCGTGGAAACGCCCAGGTCGATCATGCGTTTTGGAGATTCCGCGAAACTTTCCAGAAGGTGGTTCCGGATGTGAAGGATCCGAACCGCGCTCTCATAAAACTGATACCCTTTTACGGTGACAGTTATCTTTTTGGTGGTACGGATGATCAGTTTTGCGCCCAGTTCTTTTTCAAGCGTGCGGATATGGGAGCTGATCGTAGGCTGTGTGAGATACAGCCGCCGGGCCGCTTCAGAAAAGCTGCCGTAATCTACAACTGCCGCAAAGGCTTCTAATTGTTTAAAATCCATTCCTATTTCATTTCCCTTTCTTTTATTTTATGCATGTAATTTCAGCCAGCGCCTTAAGGGCGGCTTCCGCTTCTTTTATGGTGTTTTCCGGGCCAAAGGAAAAGCGGACGGTTCCCTCAGGGTAAGTTCCCAGTGTTCTGTGAGCGCTGGGAGCACAGTGAAGTCCAACCCTTGTCATGATCCCATAGGACGCGTCCAGCTCGTAGGCTGTCCGGGCCGGGTCTGTCCCCGGAGTCTGAAGAGAAACTACGGCGCAGCGTCCGTGGGTATTTTTTTTGCCTGTCAGGCGTATCCGTTTTTCATAGGGATCCATTTCCTGTATTCCTCTTAGAAAATATTCCGTCACTTCCAGTTCATGGCGGCGAAGGGCCTCCATAGAAGCCTGTTCCAGATAGGAGAGCGCCCCGTGAAGTCCCAGGATTCCCGGAATATTCGGCGTGCCCGGCTCAAAACGGTCCGGAAGAAAGGAAGGAATTTCTTCCATATGGGAAAGGCTTCCTGTTCCGCCGCTGAGAAGAGGAGTCATCTCTTTGGCGAGCTCATCGCGTATCAAAAAGCCCCCTGTTCCCTGAGGGCCGCGGAGCCCTTTATGTCCGGCAAAAGCCAGTGCGTCTACATGAAGCGCTTCCATATCAATGGGAAAAACTCCAGCGGTCTGCGCTGTGTCCAAAAGAAAAAGAAGGTGATGCTGTTTGCAGAAATCCCCGATCTTCTGGACAGGCATGATCGTGCCGCATACATTGGAAGCGTGAAGGCAGACAAGAAGCCTTGTTTCCGGCCGTAGAAGGTTTTCCGCCTTGTGTAAAAGGAGGGTTCCGTCAGGCCTGCAGGGGATCCGGTCAAAGGAAACCCCGTTTTCTGTGAGCTGCACCAGGGGACGCATTACGGCGTTGTGTTCCATGGAAGTAACCAGTACATGATCCCCCGGGCGCAGGAGCCCTTTCAGAAGGATATTGAGGCTGGCGGTAATGCCGGAGGTGAAAATCACATTTTTTTCTTTCCCTGAAGTGAAATGAAACAGCCGCAGAAGTTGGCTTCTTGTATCGTAAATCTGCTCTTCTACAGAATAGGCCGCCTCATAAGCGCCCCGGCCTACATTGACGGCAGAATCCGAAAGATAGCGATAGACGGCTTCAGCTACTCCGGGCGCTTTGGGAAATGAGGTGCTTGCCTGATCCAGATATATTTTTTTCATATATGACCTTTCCTTTCCGGGCGATAAAATCTTTCCTGATATGAAAAAATCAGGAAAGGACACAGGACTATTATACACTAATTTATAAATATAATCTATAAATAAAAGAGAAATAATCTATATTTAATTGGAGGAAAGAAAGCGGAAATGGTATGATTGTTATATAAAACAAAGGGAAAGGAAGAGAGTTTGAAATGAAAAATGAAAAAACAACGATCATTCTGGCGGGAACGGTGATCGGCCTTATTGCGGCTGTCCTGGTGTTCTTCGGGAATCCGGCTAATATGGGCTTCTGCATCGCATGTTTTCTGCGGGACACGTCAGGAGCGCTGGGGCTCCACAATGCGGAGACGGTACAGTACATACGCCCGGAGATCATCGGGCTGGTGCTTGGAGCATGCGCAATCTCCCTTGTGGCGAAAGAATTCCGCCCGAGAGGAGGTTCCGCACCTGTAACAAGATATATACTGGGTTTTTTTGTGATGATCGGATGCCTGATGTTTCTTGGATGTCCGTTCCGAATGATCCTGAGGATCGCCGGGGGAGACGGAAACGCCCTTTTCGGGCTTGTGGGTTTTGCAGTTGGTATCCTGGCAGGTGCTGCGTTTCTGAAAAGAGGATATACCTTAAAGCGTTCCTATAAAATGCCTGTTTTGGAGGGGACTTTGTACCCCGCTATTCAGATCGTGTTTCTGATTCTGCTGGCGGCCGCCCCGGTTTTCATCCATTTCAGTCAGTCGGGCCCTGGAGCGCAGCATGCGCCTGTTGTTCTTTCTCTTGCGGCGGGACTGATCGTAGGGGCACTTGCCCAGAGAACCAGGTTATGTATGGTGGGCGGTATCCGGGACGTCGTTTTGTTCCGGGAGTGGAAACTGCTTCTTGGCTTTCTTGCTGTTCTTGTAAGCGCCTTTGTAGTGAATCTGATCCTTGGCGCCGCATCCGGAACCGCATATTTTCATCCGGGCTTTGCGGGCCAGCCGATCGCGCATACTGACGGCTTATGGAACGCGCTGGGAATGTTTCTGACTGGATTTGGATGCGTACTCCTTGGCGGATGTCCTCTCCGGCAGCTTGTTCTGACAGGAGAAGGAAATACCGATTCTGCTGTGACGGTTCTGGGATTGATGACAGGCGCAGCCTTTGCCCATAATTTCGGACTTGCGTCTTCGGCGGAAGGACCTACCGCCAACGGAAAAATCGCAGTAGTGATCGGTATTGCTGTAGTAACAGTCATTGCCGTATTAAATACAGTACGAAAGACGGACGCGTAGAAGTATATCAGAAACTCAGGAATAAATTTAAAAATTGTGTATGGAATAGGAGAAAGAAGATGAAGAAAGTAGACGCGAGAGGATTGTCCTGTCCGGAACCGGTGATTATGACAAAGAAAGCCCTGGAATCAAAGGAAGGAGCATATGAAGTCCTTGTGGATAATGTGACGGCAAAAGAGAATGTATCCCGTTTTGCTCTGCATCAGGGTTTCCAGGTACAGGTAAAGGAGCAGGGAGACGATTTTCTTCTGCTGATAAAAAAATGAAAGAATATATCGCCACTTTTTATTCTCATTACGGGGCAGTCAGTTTTAAAAAAAAATGTGAAAAGCGGGGATTCGCCGCGACGCTTATGCCGGTGCCGCGAAATCTGAGTTCTTCCTGCGGAACCTGCGTAAGATTTACTGCTGAAAAAGAACTGCTTCCGGAGATAAATGAGGAACTGGAGCAGATCGTGGAGGTCATGAGAGACGGCTATAAAAAAGTATTTCAAACAGACGGGATGTAATCAGGAAGCATAAAGAAACCGGAGCGGACATCTGGAGCAAAAGCGCCAGAAAAAGCTCCGGTTTCCTGTTTTTCGGCATATCCTTGTAAGGAGGGGAGAATTCGTGTATACTTAGAACGTACACTGACTGAGGACAGCGCGGAAAAACGGTGAGACCTCGCAGATAGAAAGAAAGTAAGGAGCGGATTTGAAAATGCGTGAGAAACTTACAAAGAGAGATGTGGAAAAAATCCAGCAGGAGATCGAACACCGGAAGCTTGTGGTACGAAAAGACGCTATTGAGGCGGTAAAGGAAGCCAGAGCCCAGGGAGATCTCAGCGAGAATTTTGAATATTATGCGGCCAAGAAACATAAAAATCAGAATGAAAGCCGTATCCGTTATCTGGAAAGGATGCTGAAAACGGCGGATATTGTGACAGATACCTCCAAAGCGGATGAGATCGGCATGGACGATATTGTAGAGGTGGAGTTTGAAGAGGACGGAGAGATTGAAAAATATAAGCTGGTAACGTCTATCAGAGGAAACTCCATGGAAAACAGAGTCAGCATTGAATCTCCCATAGGAAAAGCACTGAAAGGTCATCGGGTGGGAGACAGGGTAAAGGTCCAGGTAAATGAAAACAGCAGTTATTATCTCCTGGTGCGTTCCATTGACAAGACAGGAGACGAAGGAGAAGAGATCCGCAGCTTTTAAATAAAAACGCTTCCTAAAGGCGGAAGAAACGAAAGACGCCATAGGAAAACATAGGATGCGGAGAAAGGGGGAAACGTAAGGTGATCTACTGTGTGGAGGATGAAAAGAATATCAGGGAACTGATCGTTTATACGCTGGAGGCCACCGGATATTCCGCCGTGGGGATGGAAGACGGGAAAGAGCTTTCTAAGTCTCTTAAAAAAGGACTTCCGGAACTGATCCTTCTGGACATTATGCTTCCCGGAGAAAACGGATATGAAATTTTGAAAAAGCTGAAATCAGAACCGGAGACCAAAAACATTCCGGTGATCCTTGTAACAGCCAGGGAGGCGGAATTCGATAAGGTGAGGGGGCTGGACGGCGGAGCGGACGATTATGTGACGAAACCTTTCGGCATGATGGAACTGGTGGCCCGTGTGAAAGCTGTGCTGCGAAGATGCGCAAGGCAGGCGGAGCAGCGAGAACTCACCTGCGGGAAACTTTGTATTTCAGTAAGCAGGCATGAGGTTTTTTACGGAGAAGAAAAGATAGAGCTGACCCGCAAGGAGTTTGAGCTTCTTTTGTACCTTGCAGAGAATAAAGGCATGGTAATGAGTCGGAATCAGATTTTGGGACATGTATGGGGATATGACTTTGACGGAGAGACAAGAACGGTGGACGTTCATGTCAGGTCTTTGCGGCAGAAACTGGGGAAGGCCGGAGAAATGCTGGAAACAGTCAGGGGAGTGGGATACAGGCTCAGGGAATAGAGAAAATTCCCTTTCGTTTATTTCTCGGGCCTTTGAGAATCGTGCTTTTTTTTGCAGGAAGAAGCGTATTCTGTAGGAGTCATGCCGGAGAGCTTTTTAAATTGTCTTGAAAAATAGTAAATAGACGAATATCCCAGAAAGTCAGAAATCTGTGTAAAATTCATTTCGTTTTTCTGGATCAGCTTTTTGGCGAAATTAATCTTCATTTTTGAGAAAAACTCGATAACACCGCAGTTATACTGCTCCCGGAATAATTTCTGAAGCTGTGACCTGCCGATCAGGTTATCGTGGCAGATGTTCTCGATCGAAACAAATTCCCGGATGTGTTCCTCCAGATACAGGATGATCTTGCTGCATACGTCAGAGGGCGCTCCGGAATAAAAGCCTCTTCCGGACGACAGGGACTGAGGCGAATGATTCCTTCGGATAAAATGAATGAGCAGTTCTTCCAGATAGAGAACAAGAAGCTGCTGGGAACCGAAAAGAATATTTGAGCGCAGTTCCATCCTGCGGGTATAGGGATTATCCAGCGGCGAAGAGAAGCAGTGACGGGCTTCCTTGATGATGAAGCCCAGCAGCGTCCGTTCTGTCTCGGATATTTCCAGTATCCTGTTTTCAAAAAATTTCATATGCGGAGAAGAACAGGAAAAGGAAACAGAAATAATGTTCAGGGAATGATTTCCGGCAGCGTGCAGCGAATGATACTCGTTGGGCATGCAGAAAACAACCTGGCCCTGGCTGAGAAGATAAGAGCCGGCATCTGTACAGAATTCGGCTTCCCCTTTATCAATATATTGAAATTTCCAGAAATTTTCTTTTTCTCCTTCAAGACGAAGGCCGTTTTGATATTTGAAGTAATGGACGGTATAAATCTGGTCTACCAGAAGTTCCTTTTTTAGCCGAGCATTTTCATACCCCATTGATGGATCCCCCTGAAATTTTCAAAAATATCTTATGTTGTAAGATAGCTATATTATAGCTCACAAATTAAGATTATTCCAGGTGACAGATTCTATAAAGTTTATAAAATTGTGTAAATATCAGCTTTTTGTATAAAAGAAACAATTTATTGTGCAAATAATACTCTCACATAAGGAGAGTTTGAAAAAGAAAGAGAGGATAAAAAATATGAAGAAACCGGTACTTGTGGTTATGGCGGCGGGAATGGGAAGCCGTTACGGAGGTCTGAAGCAGATCGATCCTGTTGATAAAGAAGGGCACATTATTATGGATTTTTCTGTATATGACGCTGTAAGAGCAGGATTTGAAAAAGTGATCTTTATTATCAAACGGGAAAATGAGGAAGCGTTCCGCAAAGCGATCGGGGACCGCCTCAGCAAAAAACTTCAGGTTGTCTATGTGTTTCAGGAACTGGAAAATCTTCCGGAAGGTTTTCAGATCCCGGAAGGAAGAGAAAAGCCCTGGGGAACAGGACATGCGGTGCTGAGCTGTATTGATGAGATCGACGGACCTTTTGTAGTGATCAATGCCGACGATTATTACGGAAGCCATGCCTTTCAGATGGCCTATGATTTTCTTACAGAGGATCATGGCGCAGAAACCGGAAAATATATGATGGTAGGATACAGACTGGAAAATACTCTTACAGAAAACGGATATGTGTCAAGAGGCGTCTGCGATATGGATGACAAAGGATATCTTCTGGGGATCCATGAGCGGACGCATATAGAAAAGCGGGACAGCGGAGCCGCTTATACGGAAGATGACGGAGCCACCTGGGTGAAGATCCCGGGAGACAGCATTGTTTCCATGAATATGTGGGGATTTTCCGCAGACTTTATGAAGGAACTGAAAGAACGGTTCAGAAAATTCCTGGAAGAGAACTTAAAGGAAAATCCCATGAAATGTGAATATTTCCTGCCTTTTGTGGTGGATGAGCTCTTAAAAGAGGGCAAGGCTTCCGTACAGGTGCTGAAATCCGGAGATAAATGGTATGGCGTTACCTATAAAGAAGATAAGCCGGTAGTTGTGAACGCTATTCAGAAACTGAAAGACAGCGGGCTGTATCCACAGAAACTATGGCAGGAAAATGAAGAGAAATGAAGTTGAGGAACAGCGGAAACAGTGATATAATAAATGCGGTCAGACTGACAGAAAAACATCCTAAAGGAGGAAACCATCATGGCAATTTTAGTAACAGGAGGAGCCGGCTATATCGGAAGTCATACAGTTGTAGAGCTTCAGAATGCCGGATACGATGTGGTAGTTGTGGATAATCTTTGCAACTCCAGTGAAAAAAGTCTGGAACGTGTGGAAAAGATTACCGGAAAACCGGTGAAATTTTATAAAGCGGACATTCTGGACAGAGAAGCCCTTACAGACATTTTTGAAAAGGAGACGATTGATTCCTGTATCCATTTCGCCGGCCTGAAAGCGGTGGGGGAATCAGTGGCAAAGCCATGGGAATATTATCATAATAATATTTCGGGAACTCTGACATTAGTGGATGTAATGAGAAAGCATGGAGTGAAAAATATTATTTTTTCCTCTTCAGCAACTGTTTACGGAGATCCGGCAGTGATTCCTATTACAGAGGAATGCCCGAAGGGACAGTGTACGAATCCCTACGGATGGACAAAGTCCATGCTGGAGCAGATCCTTTCGGATATCCAGAAGGCGGATCCTGAATGGAACG
>ERZ1643249.569-NODE-569-length-41569-cov-11.213952_pt1 | contig 41569 bp, 32 predicted proteins | sample MGYA00579263_ERZ1643249 | MGnify/ENA primary metagenome ERZ1643249 (study PRJEB29033, sample SAMEA4952264) | chicken gut metagenome | biome: Broiler Chicken; feature: Gastrointestinal Tract; material: Caecum | place: Ireland | collected 2018 | study: Broiler...
CCGACGACCATTTAAGAAACCACGGTTTTATTTTAACCGAAGAAGGCTGGCGATTATCTCCGTTATATGACGTAAATCCGAATATAGACAAGGATTCGCTTTCACTAAATATTACGGAAGACGACAATGCGTTATCCGTCGATTTGGCGATTGAGGTCGCGGAACATTTCGGAATAGATAAAAATATTGCGACTGATATGGCAGACGAAATACTTTCGGTTGTGCGTGATAATTGGCGTAACGTTGCGAAGAAAAACGGCATAAGCAAGAGTGCGATAGAGTATATGCGCCCCGCGTTTTCTGTGGCAGAAATTTAAGAAATTAAGAGAGGTTTTAGGCAAATTTCCGGTAGCGGCAATATATATGAATATCAGGAACGGCAAGAAAATTTCCCGAATTTTGATTTTTTGTCAATTTCGGCGATTTTATGCAGAAAAAGTTACAAAACACGTATTTATGCAACAGATATTCATAAATTTATACACAAAAACGAAATTAATGATTATAGCTCTGCGTTTCGCACTCTGTCATACAGGCAGATATCATGCATCCACGGTCCAAGAAATAGTAGTATAAGAGAACTATTTAATACAATATATAGTATAAAGAGCTTATTTCTGTTTGAAGTAAGCTCTTTTTGTTTAGAAGTATTATATACCAACATTTTCAGCTACAAAAAATTACATTTCATATAATTCATCGGCACGAATGTACCTTGGTGAAAAGGATAAAAACCCCAAAATCAAGGAGAATTCGACAAAAATGACCAGAAAACAGGCGCTTTTAGCGGTTTTGGAGACCGCGACGGACACCGAGGCAATAGCCGTAATTCAAGACATGATCGAAAATATGCCGTTTCATGAATGGGATTCGGCGACTATCGACGACGCGATCGAGCAGTATAAATTCGACCACGGACACTACCCCAAACCGTGCAATTTCAGAGACGATAGGAGATTGCCGAACGCTTCGCCCGTGCTCTATCGCACGGGCGTTCTGCTCAAAGATTACTTAAAGTGCTTCTATACGAAGATGACAAATTCGGTTAAATATTTCGATAAGCCGAAAGAGGAGTGGCTTAAAATTTTTCAATCGGAGTTCGACAGAATACATCCGAAGAGCGCCAACGATTTTAACGTGCGTCGAGATAAGTCCACGCCTACATGGAATGTTGTTGCCGAAATGTTCGGTACAAAAAAATGGAACAAGCTGCTTACGGTCGCAGAACGTGACATCAAGAAAAAACGAAATATTCGTCCCCGCGAAAAGCTGATAGTCAAGTCATACAGCGATATTGATTTTTAAGTATTATCTATATTGTATACTGATATGAAATAGCGGTGTTTTACACTGTTTTCGAAATATTATAGTCCCAAAATATGGTGGTATTGGGTTTAATAGTACCTTGTTGGGATCATTTGGGTGCAGAGTTCTGTGTTTTTGCGAGAAAAAGAGTTAAAATTATTTGTTACACCAATCGTTGGTATGTTTGAACCAAAATTAAGTCAGTTATAGAGTTTTATTACATAAGGATAAGTAAAAATACTGTTCGATCAATCCACAAGTACGGTAAATACTTCGTCGTCATGCAGACAAAGGTATTCGGTAGGCGGGATTTTATAGCGTTTTACGAAGTTATTGTAAAAATTCCTGTACGTTTTGAAGCCGCAAAGCTGCGCGATATATTTCAAATCGTATGTTTTGTCGTGCATCATCGAAACGGCGTGTTCCAATCTAATGTTGTTTATATAAGTTACGATGTTTACGTTCATTTCGTTTTTGAACAGCGTTTGCAAATACGACGGGCTTAAATGCAACAGGCTCGACATCGATTTTATCGTTATATCTTTGTCGTAATTGTTTTTAATGAAAGTAATAATATGGTTGATGTGCAGATTGTTCATCGACGATTCGGGCAGAGGTTTGCAGTGACATATGCTTGCCAACAGTCTGTAGCATAAAACGGTAAAGTCGATATCGAACATGACCGAGGACGCCGCGCCGCCATTATATTTCGTGTCGAGCAACAAAATCATCTGTTGTAAAATGGCACTTACGTCCGCCTTGTCTTTAAGCTTTATTATAGACGAGGCGGATTTTATTATGTTGTTGAGCTGTTTGTTGTCTGCTAAAACCGGTGCGCCGAGAATAAGGTCAAACAAAGATTTCTTTTTGTCGGACGGTAATAGCTCGATTTCCTGTATCGACGTTTTTTCGACTATAAAATGTACGGAATGCTCTACGCCAGGCATTATTATTACAAACTCGCGCTGATAGACGAATTGGAACGACAACTGCCCCTTTGCGTCCGTGTATTCTATCTGTAAAGTTCCGTTTATAACATATAATATCTCGACGCCCGGGTGTTTGTGCATTACGGTCGGATAGTCGGTTTTATCGAAAGTTTTATGCTGAAAGCATGTTACGTCTATTATTTTTGCCAAATTGTCCATAGTTTAAGTATACCATCGAAACGCGTACTTGTCAATATAGCAAAATTATACAATTTAATTACATTTAACTATGTAAATTTAATCTGTGTATTCGTTTTTTGCTATATACAAAAGCGACGAAATACTTTATAATTAATGGGTAAAATAACTTTATGAGGTGAAAATATGAGAAAATTACTTAAAAGCATAGCAATAGCGTCTGCGGCAGTCCTTGCTCTTTCGGCGTTTACGGGTTGTTCACCGACGGTCGATCACGAACAGGTCGACAGTTCGCGTACGTAGCTTTATGTAAGTAATTTTTACGGCGGACTTCGCGATGGGTGGCTTAAAGCCGTGAAAGCGCGCTTCGAAGAGTTCTATGCCGAAGAGAGCTTCGAGGACGGTAAAAAGGGCGTGCAGGTTTTGATAGACAATAATCAATATACGGGGTTCAATTTCATCAACAATCTGTCGGAGTCGTATAACAGCGTGTTTTTCACCGAAAACGTCATGTATTACGATTTCGTAAATAAAGGCTTGTTCGAGGATATTACGACGGAGATGACGACGCCGCTCACCGAATACGGGGACGAGCGCAGTATCGAAGATAAAATGTACGGCGGTTATATCGATTATTATAAAACGGACGACGGCAAATATTACGAACTGCCGTTCTACGAGGCTTATCCGACTATCGCGTACGATATCGAGTTGTTCGAGACGCGCAATTATTATTTTGCCAAGGGCGGCGCGCCGAGCGAGTTTTGCGAGTTTACGCAAAGCAATAATACGGATAAAGCAACGGGAGAGTTTTCTGGGTACAAATACGTAGGCGCGATCGGGGCGCGGAGCGCGGGTCCGGACGGTAAATACGGAACGAACGACGACGGTCTGCCCGCAACGTATGACAAATTTTTACGTTGTGCGAGAAAATATCGGGGAATAATATAGCACCTATCGTTTGGCCCGGATCGGCGCAGAATTACCTTAACGAGTTGGCGTGCGGGCTGTGGACGGACTTCGAGGGCATCGATAAGATGCGGGCAAATTTTACTTTGAGTGGCAAAGGTATGGATATTGTTACGTCGTTCGACGGGGATACGCCCGTGACTACGCCCACCGACATAAATATCAATAAGGAGACAATACAATGAACGAAAAACCGATAATTCCCGACAGCAGCTTTGCGGAAGAGAATGAGACCGACGTCATGCTCGCGTCATCGAGCAAGACCGATTACAAAATAGTTCTGCCGTCGAACGGCGATTCGATTACGGCGTTTGCGGCGGAGGAGCTTTCGCATTTCTTTACGGAAGCGACGGGAGCAAAAATAGGGACGGTGCGCGACAATAACGCCGTGTGGACTATGGACGCAAAGTATCTCTCGATAGGATATAACAAGCTTGCCGAAGACGCGGGAGTAAAGGCGGACGACGACGTGGGCACGTCGGGCTTTAATATCGTAACAAAGGGCAACACGGTGTTCATGCTCGGCAAGACCGCGCTCGCCGCGCTGTACGCGGTATACGACTTTTTACACTATACTTTCGGATACGAGGCGTATACAGAAGACTGCTATGATTTGAACAGGGCGGACGTGGTAAAATTAAAAGCGTTGACGGTAAAGAGCATACCGACGTTCGACATCCGTTTCGGTCCGACGACCCCCATGTGGCGAAACAATCTGTGGTTGCGCCGTCTGCGGTTCGTAACGCCGGAAGAGGTCATGATGACCCCGCCGTCGGGCGATTTTTGGGCGACTACGCTCGACTTAGTGCCCATAGAAGATTATTACGACGAGCATCCCGAATATTTCAGCGATCAAATATCGTCGACAACGGGCAAGCCCAACGACCTTAATTTCTCGAACAAAGGCATGTGGGAGGTCGCGCTCGAGAGCATAAAGGAACTTATCGTTAAAAACCCCGATAAAGACCGCATTATGTTCGGCATGCAGGACGTAAACACTTGGGATAGTTCGCCCGAGAGTAAGGCGATAATCGACAAATACGGCGCCAATTCTGCGACCATCGTGCTTTGCGCCAACTGGTTGTCCGAGCATATTCGCGACTGGCTTGCGACCGAATATCCGGGACGCACGGTAAAGCTCGGCATCTTTTCGTACCGAGCTTCCTTGAACGCCCCTGTCAAGCGCGACGAAAGCGGCGCTTACGTTCCGACATATCCCGAAATGAAACTCGATAAGGACGTATTCGTTTTGCTCGCGCCCATAGGCACCGACTACCGCTATTCGTACGACGATCCGCAAAACCCCGTCGCCAACGCCGAATCGGCGGAAGCGATCAAGGCATGGAGCGCGATATCCGAAGAGCTCTTTATTTGGGGATATTCGCAGGACTTCGTAAGGTACATGTACCCCGTAAACACCTACAATACGATGACCGATCTTTACAGGTTTTACAAGCTCAACAACGCGGTCGCACTATACGATCAGGGCGTGAGCGGCGGTACCAACGGCAATACGGCGTTTTTCGAACTCAAACAGTACGTGCAATCCAAGCTCGCGTGGAACGTCAATTCGGATATGAATACGCATATCCAAAACTTCATTAGAGCTTATTACGGCGAAGCTGCCGAGCCCATGCAAAAATATTTCGACAGGATGATCGCGCTCACTACGTACGATTTTCACGAGCTCGACATGGGCGGACGGGTTTACGAGAACCTAAGCAATCCGAAGTTCTTCCCCAAGGGCGAGATCGATATATGGGACGATCTTGTTAACGAGGGTTATGCGCTTATAAAACCGCTCGAACAAACAGATAACGCGCGTTACACGGTATTAAAGGATAGACTCGACAACGAGTATATCTCGGTTTTGTATCTTATGATCGAGCTCCACTCGCAATATTTTACGGCTGACGAGATCTATAATATGAAGCTTACCGTAAAAGAGTATTGCGAAAAGGGCAACATCACCCATCACAAGGAGTTTGCCGATAACGACGGCAAGGGCGCATCGATGAACGAGCTCTATGCTTATTGGGGCATAAATTAAGGAGGAGCAAAATGAGAAAACGCTTTGCAAATAGGATCGGACAGAGGCTTATCGCCCTCGTTGCCGCACTTACGGTTGCGATCGGCTGCGCGGCTGTGTTCGTCGGGTGTTCGGATAAAGCAGACTCGCCGCCGCCCGAGGTCGCGGCGGAGATCGCGCTTGATGCGGCGGAAAAAACGGCTTACGTAGGCGACACCTTCCGCCTTGCGGCGACTGTCAAAAACACGGACGATGCCGTATCGTGGTATTCCTCGAATGCGGAAGTCGCCGCGGTATTGACCGACGGCACGGTCACTGTATTTTCGGTCGGCACGGCTACGGAGGTCGCACGTTCTATACGGACATATTTACAACATCGTATGTGAGCGACGCTATTGGCGGCAAAACTCCTACAGGCGGCTTTTTGAAGTATACGTTCGGTCAGCAAAACAACGGTAATATGGGTTGGGGTTCGAATTGGCTTAGGTTGGTGATCGCATTAAAGCCGTCGGAGTGTGGAGAGAACAGTGCGATGGTAAATTTCTTGACGGCGCTGAAAAAAGCCGGCTACACAAAAGTAAGCTTTAATTTGTATTTTGCAGTACAGGCGGATATCGTTCTTAAGGCTAATACGGGGACTTTTGTTTCTAATAATAAATTGGGCGTGGCTTACAATTGTGGAACTCAACAGGGAAGAGTGGATATTAGTATTAACGAATGGAGCGCTTTTTCGGTCGATATCGATCATGTTATAGGTAATGTTACGAACAAAAACGTAAACAGCGTATATGCTGTAACGGCAATTGAAATGCTATACGGTTTCGAATTCTTTGATGCGACCGATAAGGTAGACCTTTACTTCGGCGATATCGTTACCGTTAAAGAATGATTATATAAACCCAAAATTTACGGCGAAAGCGTCGTTCTTGCCGAGCGACGCTTTCTATTGCCGTTCCCTGCTACTATACTTACTTAAAGAGGCTGAAATGGAATTTAACATCAACGGCAGACAATTCAAGGTCGATTGCCGCGACAGTAGGCTCGGTTTCGATATCCGAGCGGTGTCGGACGACGGCGGAGTGTGCGTATACAAATGCGTCGTTACGGCGGAAGAGCCGACCGTGCCCGCGCCGATAACCGTCGAATTTTGCGTGCCGCAAGTCGACATGTTTAACGTGTGGCTTCCCAACGAGATACGCACCGAGGGGCTGCTTCCGATATGGCGCGCTAAAAAAACGCTGTCGCGCACGGCGCTCAACAGTCCGATGATAGCCGCCGTTCGTTTCGACGATAAAAACGGTTGCACGGCGGCGCTCTCCGACTGTAAAACGCCCTGTACGCTTTGCGCGGGATACGTCGAGCAAAACTGCGGCGTGGAATTTAGGGCGGAACTGTTTTCTTCGGCGGTCGTGCCCGTGACCCGTTACGAAGTATTGCTTTACATAGATACCCGAGATGGGCTCGCGTGCGACTGCATAGTGGACGCCAACAGATGGATAATGTCGGTAAACGGGTACGAGAGCCGTAAACTTCCCGAGGCGGCTACAAAACCGATATACGCGCCCTGGTATGCCTTTCACCAGGATTTTACGTCCGATATCATTTACGAGCAGTGCAAGCGCGCTGCGGCGCTCGGCATGAATACGGTAATAATAGACGACGGTTGGCAAACCGACGAATGTACCCTCGATTACCGCTATTGCGGCGATTGGCAGGTCTGCCAAAGCAAGATGGGCGATTTCGGCGAGCTTGTCAAAAAGCTTCACGACATAGGCGTAAAAACGGTGTTGTGGTTTTCGGTGCCCTTCATGGGCGTGAATGCGCGCTCTGCGGGAAAGTTCAAAAACGCGGTTTTGCGGCTGGACGAGCAGTGCAAGGCATACGTACTCGATCCGCGGTATAAGGCGGTACGCGATCATCTCGTCGGCGTGTATGTTGATTTTATGCGCAAATACGACCTCGACGGGTTCAAACTGGATTTTATAGATTCGTTTACGCTCGTCGATGCGGAAACGAACGATCATACCGGTATGGATTACATTTCGGTGGACGACGCCGTCGAGGTATTGTTAAAAGATATACATACCGCGCTTACGGCGATAAAGTCGGACGCATTGATCGAATTTCGCCATTATTATACGGGACCTGTTATGCAACAGTACGGCAATATGCTGAGGGTGGGGGATTGCCCCAATGATATCACTGCCAATCGTATCGGGTCGATTGGGCTTCGCATGTCGACGAGCGGCGTCGCCGTCCACGCCGATCCGCTGTACTGGGATTTTTCCGACCCGCCCGAGGTCGCGGCGTACCAGCTGTGTCACGCGCTGTTTGCCGTGCCGCAGATCTCCGTCGATCTCGAAAAGATTTCGACGGAACAAAAGCGCATGCTCGAATACTATTTGAAATACCAAACGGACAACCGCGACGTTTTGCTTTTCGGTAAGCTCGAACCGCACGGCTTTGCACAGGGCTATTCTTATGTAACGGCGGTAGGCGAAAAAAAGAGCATTACGGCGGCATATTGCGATTGCGCAGTAGCCTGCACGGGCGAAACCGATTTCGATATTATCAACGGCAGCGTCGCCGATCGCGTCGTCTTGGATATGCAATCTGAGGTCGTCTGCGACTTTACGGTCACCGACTGCATGGGCAACGTCGTATTATGCGGCGAGCGCCGTCTCGACAAGGGGCTGAATTCCGTCGCGATACCCGTTTCAGGTGTCGCGCAGTTCAAAATACATAGGTAGGATAACTATTTTTCGATCGAATTATGGCAAGAATGGTAAAATCCGGCGGATATAAATTTGCGATTTGCACCGTTATAGCTTTCGTGATAATGTTAGTCGGCGCGGCGTGTTTTGCCGTGTCTTTTGCGGCGTGGCAAAGCGGCGTATCGTCGGTGGAAGCGTACGGCAGCGTCGGGCTGTTCTACGTCGATTTCGATAGGCCGTTCGCTTCGGAAAGCGGCGAAGTGCCCGCCGAGCAAAAGGAAGCGCTTATAAGAAGCGTCAAAGCGAGCGCGGGCGATACGTACCGCAATTATGTTTGCGTGCGCCGCGAGCATAGCTTTGCCGCTGACGGAACGCTTGCTGATATAAACGAGCGGCCTATCGCGTACATTTATTTTTCCGTTACTCAAATGAGCGATCCGACCGTCAAGGTAAAGTCGTTCTCGGTGCGGCGGTGTTATACGGACGAAAACGGCGTTCCGATCGCAGGCGACGATACCGATATGCAGGTTTTTCGTTCGCCGGTAGGACGAGCGCTGTCCGCCGTAGACAATACATATTTGATACTCGATTTCGGCTCGGGCGTAGACAAATTTTACGCTCTTGACGTTACGATAGTGACCGAGGGCGACGCGTCGTATGTTTTGACGGCGACCGCAAAGCACAAAAACATCGATGCGCGTAAAATAAGATTGATCCCCACGCTGGTAGGCGAGAGCGAGGATTTTTGGGTGGACAAATCGCAAAAGGTCGATGTCGAGCTCTATTACGACGGCAAAGCCGTCTGCGGCGCGTGTTCGGTCTATGAGTACGACAGAGACTATCTGGCTTTGAGCATGGATGAGCTTACGCTCACGGCGATCAAACAGGGCAAAACCCGGATAATCGTTACAGCCGAGTACGGCGACGTCGAGGTGGAGCAAACGCTCGATGCCCTCACCAAAGACCGCGTGTCGGTGCAGTTCGCAACGCCCGATATTTCAGTCGCCGCAGATAAAGTTTACGATATCGACGAAAAGTCGGATATCGCGCAGGCGGACGTTATCGTAACGGTCAACGACAAGCCGCGCACCGAAAATCTAACGCTCGAATACACCGTCGACAATAGGAGTGTCGCTGAGGTCGGCAGATCGTCCGGCATAGTTTCGGGCATAAGCGCGGGCAATACCAAGCTTAACGTAAAGTATACGCACGACGGCGGTTACGAGTACTTTTCGAGCGCGCCCGCCGCCGTCGAGGTCACGTCGGTCACGGGCAGATAGGTCGTTCTCAACGATTATTCGACAGGCGTAAGCGCGTGGAGTTCGGTCGGGTATGAGGTGTATTTTATAAACAAAGAGAATAACGAGGTTTCGACGGCGGTATCGGATAAGGCGTACGACAATACCGATGGCAAATTTCTGAACGTGGATATGACCAAGGTGCAAAACGACGTTGCGGAAGCGCTGCTTATAAATATAGATTACAGAAAGACGGAAGCGGAGCTTCAAGCGCTCCTCGATCAAGGCTTTTTGAAGCTTCGGTTGCCGATATATATGAAGTTTTCCGAGACCCCGAGCGGCAACGCGGAGGGTGACACCACGCGCACGCTTGCGGGACTGCAGCGTTTGAGCGTATTCGACGCGAGCAAGGATATTACGGACAACGTAAACCCCGCCGCGGGCAATATCGCTACTCTACATAACGGCGAGTGGAACAATATAGAGTTCGACTTGACATTTTTACTGACGCATTATAACGACAAATGCGGTCTCGAGCTCGGCGATTTTTTGGTAAAGAAAGACGCGCTGTGCCTGCGCGTGCGCGTCTGCGACAGGTATATTAACGGGAAGTGGGTTACCGACTCGGGCGGCAGAACGCCCACACAGTTCTCGATCGGCGTGCTCACCGCGATCCGCGGCGGCGCTACGATAGACACGCGCGCGTTCGACAACGGTTACGGTGGGTTTGATTATAACAAAGCGGAGGGCGTAAAGGACAGGTCGTACTATATAGGCGAGATGGGAGGCAAACAATCTGCGGATTCCGGTTTTATAAAATATACCAGTAAGCGCGTCGGCGGAGAGGGTACGGACGGTTTTGGACCATGCTGGCAGAGGTTCAGAACTGTCGCGCCGCGCGGGCTGTGCGGCGATAACGGCAACTTAACCAAATGGATAAAACGGCTTAAAGACAAAGGCTACACGCATATTCGGTACAGCTTGCTTGTGCAAGTAGATGACGAGCGGGTAATAGCTGAAAACGGCAATAAATTTTCTTATAAATTCCTCGTGAATGTAGAAAATGGAGGTTATTTCGATCTGATCCCGCCGATCGAAGCCGAGATCAATAAATGGACGGAGGTCGATATTCCGATAGACGACGTGATCCACAACCTCACCGTTCTTTCCGGCGACGATCACTACCGTTCTTCCGATTTTGCCATACTGTATTGGAGCGCCGACGGCATAGAGGGCAACGACGAGTCGATAGACTTATATTTCGACGGTGTGCGGGCAGTTAAATCGTATCTATAGCATATTTTTACATGCGCTGTGGTAAGATATTCCCGTTTTTTTTCAAAAAGTATTGTAGTATGTTCGATAATAAGTTATAATACAAGTAAATCAACTTTCACACATCTTTTCGCCCTATTACAACGTTTTGATTCGAGAAAAATGTCCGAACTGAAAACAGAAAACTTAACCGTCGCGTACAAGTCGCGCAAGAGCGCTGTTACCGCGATAGACGGTCTGACCGCCGTGTTCCCGTCCGATTCATTCAACGTAATAGTCGGATATTCGGGTTGCGGTAAAACGACGCTTCTCAAAAGCGTGCTCGGACTGCTCGGATATTCGGGACATATCTTTTTCGACGGCGAGCAAATAGACGGCAAAGACGTGAACAAGCGTAATTTTTCATACGTTTCGCAGGAGTACGCGCTCTATTCGCACCTTACTGTGTTCGACAACATAGCTTTTCCGTTAAAAGTCATGGGCGCGGACAAAACGGAGACGCGCAAGCGCGTGGGCGACGTTGCGGCAATGCTCGATATCGCACACTGTCTTACTCGCAAACCCAAACACCTTTCGGGTGGGCAACAGCAACGTGTGGCGATAGCCCGCGCGCTGATAAAGCGCCCGAGACTGTGCCTGTTCGACGAGCCGCTTTCGAACATCGATCCCGAGCACCGCGTAAAGCTCCGCGTCGAGCTTAAAAAGAGTGTTATTCAAACGGGTTGTTCGGCGCTTTACGTTACGCATGATTTTACGGAAGCCATGGCGCTCGCCGACAGGCTGTTCGTTATGGACGGCGGAAGGATAGCGGCGTCGGGCGCGCCGCAGGAGATTTTCGACAGCGGGAACGCCGTCGTAGAATCGTTAAAACCACGGACCGATGATGAAATTGATCGATAAATCCGAGCCGACCCGTCTTTCGGTACGGCTTAAAAAAGCGATATGCGCTTTCTCGGCGGCGATCGCCGTCGCAGCGGGAGGCACGGTCGGCATTTGCTTTGCCGTAGACCGCGGGCATTATGCGGCATATTGCGCGCTTTTATGCGTGTGGCTCGCTCTGAGCGGCTGCGCGTGCATTTTCGTTTTTACAGCGTTTATTTTGCCCCTGCGTCGTCGGTGTGCTTTTTTGCGCGGAATTTTTTCGGCGCCGCCTCAGACTTATGTTTGCACGGTGCGGAGCGTGGGCGACGTTATTACGGTAAAGGCGGGTGAGAAGGCGACAGAGATAGTTTGCGAGATCGCCGGCGTGCCGCGCAAATTCTACATGCTATCGTCGGGCGCGGTTTGCACGCTTAACGTCGGTGAAACGTACGGCATTACGACGGCGGACGGGTTTATAATAGACTGCGAGGCGGCGGTATGAAGATCGATATTAAATATGCGTTACGCAAGTATTGGTATGCATACGTTATCTGGATAATCGTGGCGGCGCTTTTGGGCGTTTGGATCGTCTCGACGCTAACAAGCTATTCGGATGACGAAAAACTTGAAATTTTTATCGGCGCGAGCGTGAACCGACCGCAAGAGTTTCGCGACGGGCTGGACGCAAAACGTCCGAGCTATATAAAGCATATCGACATGTACTGTTATTCGCCGTCGTCGGAAGTGTATTCTACTTTTTTCTTGACCTACCTGTCTACTGCGGACGTTTTTATTTTACCCGAGAGCAAGATTCGCGACGTAGGGATCAAAGCCAAATTCGCTCCGCTCGATAAAGATTTCGTGTCGTCGCTCGGCGACACGGAACTTTGGACGGAGGACGATATCGCGTATGCAATAAAGATGTACGACAAGGACGTAGGTAGCGGCGTTTGCTCGTTTTGCGACTATACGGCGGAAGGTGCGACTGCCGAAAACTATCGGCTGGCGTTTGGCAAAAATTCGAAACACCTGTCGTACCAAAACGGTAATAATGGGGCGTACGGCATTGCCGCCGTATTGATGAGCATATGAGAAAACCGAAGAAAAGCGCCGTCGATTTTATAGCCGAAAACTTGCCCAAAACGCGTCGCGAACAGTTTGTCGACTGTCTGAAAATAAGATATATTGGTATTGCCGGTAGTGATACTCGGCTGGATGTGCTACGCGACAAGCGTTTTCGATAAGTATTTTAACGAAATCGAGTACCCGCAAGTCGCGTACAAAGGATTATACAGAAAAACCGACGATTGATCGGCTGATTGTTTTTAGGAGACGTCATGTTAAACAATTACTACAAACAAGCAATATGCGTAAACACATTTCCGCCGCGTAGCTACTACGTACCGTTCTCGGCAAGCGATAAAAAGTCTTACGACCGCGAGGACAGTAGCAGATTTATGACGCTTAACGGCACATGGAAGATAACGGCTTACGACAGTATTCTCGACGTGCCCGACGACTTCTACGATTCCGACGGCGAAAAGGAGATACCCGTGCCGAGCTGTGTGCAGTATTACGGCTACGATTATTTTCAGTATACGAATATCCGTTTCCCGTTTCCGCTCGACCCGCCGCACGTGCCCGCTAAAAACCCCGCGTACCGATATACGCGTTATTTCGACTGCGATAAAACTACCGAAAAAACGTACATAGTGTTCGAGGGCGCGGACAGCTGCTTTTATTTGTACATAAACGGCAAGGAAGTAGGATATTCGCACATATCTCACCGCATAAGCGAGTTCGATATAACCGAGTACGTAAAGGACGGCAAGAATAAAATAGACGTTTTGATACTCAAATGGAATGCGGGGAGCTATCTCGAAGATCAAGACAAACTGCGCTTTACGGGCATATTCCGCGACGTGTATCTTTTGCGCCGCCCGCAAGAGCATATAACCGACTATAAAATAGATACGGCGATCGACGGCAACGACGGCATAGTCACGTTAACGAATAAAAGCGATATACAAATAACGGTAGATTTCAACGGCGAGCAAAAGCAAGTAAAACCGAACGATAAAATATCTTTTACGGTAGAGAACGCAAAGCTGTGGAGTGCCGAAACGCCGTACTTGTACGATATGGCTTTATCCGCAAACGGCGAAGTAATATACAATCGCGTGGGGATAAGGACGAGCGAAGTCAAGAACGGGATATATCTCTTTAACGGCAAGCCCGTAAAATTCAGGGGCGTAAACCGTCACGATATGCATCCCGAAAAGGGCTATGCCGTAAGCAAAGAAGATATGTTAAACGACATACTCTTAATGAAGTCGCTCAACGTGAACGCGATACGCACATCGCATTACCCGTCAAGCCCGCTATTGTATGAAATGTGCGACGAGTACGGGCTTTACGTCATGAGTGAGGCGGATTTGGAAAGTCATGGGAGCGTACTCGGCGCGACGGTCGAAGGGATAGCTACTTGGGGCGTGACGCTTATGAACGACGAGAACTTCGAAAACAGCGTCGTTTTGCGTAATGCTTGCAACGTCGAGGAACACAAGAATTTCGCATGCGTCGTTATGTGGTCGCTTGGTAACGAGAGCGGTTGGGGCAAAAGCATTAAAAAAGCGCTCGCGTATGTGAATTCTGTCGACGCACGCCCGGTGCAGTACGAAAGTATTTACGCCGAGGTTTGGGGCGACGATGAGTATTACGGCGGTTCCGGCTTGAAGTGCGTAAGCAGAATGTATAACACTCCCGAGTGGATAACAGGCGCATTTCTCACCGACAGCAAGGAGACGCGTCCGCTCGTATTATGCGAATACGCGCACGCCATGGGCAACGGACCGGGCGGGCTCAAAGAGTATTGGGATATAATGGAAAGCTCGGATAGGTTCATGGGCGGCTTTATTTGGGAGTGGGCGGACCACGGAGTGCGTTACGGCATGGACGGATTGCGCTACGGCGGCGACTTCGGCGAGTATCTGCACGACGGCAATTTCTGTATCGACGGGATAGTTTCGCCCGACAGAAAGATAAAAGCGGGCACAAAGCAGATGAAGTATTACTACCAACCGCTTAAATTCGAGAGAAAGGACGACACGCTTATAATAACCAACAAAAACTATTTCAAGACCGAAGCGGGCGAGCTCGACATAAACGGTAAAACGCAGGGCGTTTGCATACCGCCGCGCGAGTGCATAAGCATAAAGATACAGGACGGGGATATACAAGCGCGTTACAGGGTCGACGGCAACGAAGTGGCGCACGCGCAGTTCTTGACCGAAAAACAAAAGCAAAGCGAGTTCACGCCCGTAGAAATAAAGACCGAGCAACACGGGCATTTATTGAGCGTCACCGCGGGCAAGAACAAGTACGGAATAGATATACAAAGTGGCGAGATAGAAAAGGCGGTCGCAGGTGATAAAGAATACGGGCGAATAAAGCTCAACGTTTGGCGCGCGCCGACAGACAACGACATGTACATAAAGAACAAGTGGAACGCACTGTTCTTGAAATACGCAAGACCGTACGTAAAGAACTATACCGTAACGGATAATTCCGTTGTGTTCGATATAATCGTATCTTCCGACAGTCTTAAACCGATACTTAAAGGCAAGATAAAATACATATTCTCGAATAACGGCGTGAGCATAGCTTTCGACTACGAACAGACCGATGTAGTTAACTTCGAGTTTTTGCCGCGAATAGGCTTTGCGTTAAAGCTCAACGGTTCTTTCGATAAACTTCGTTATAACGCCTACGGCGACGACGAAACGTACTCGGATATGTACGAATACGCATTCAAGGGCAAATACGAAAGCAGTGTAAAAGACCAATACAAACACTACGTAAAGCCGCAAGAGTGCGGCAGTCATTACTTGCCCGACTATGCGGAAGTGATCGACGGAAAGAATAAAGTTCGCATAGAGGGCATGACCTCGTTCTCGTGCTTGCCGTACAGTGCGGAGCAGATAGAAAATTCAAAGCATGACTACGAGTTGCCGAAAAGCGACGGCACGTATTTATGCGCCGACTATTATATGAGCGGGCTGGGCACGGGCGCGTGCGGTCCTTTGCCGACAAAGAAATACAGGGTTCCCGAAAAAGGCAACGGATGCGTTGTTTTTAAGTTTGAAACGGAGAACTAGATCGCGAATATGAGAAACGTAAAAAATATCGATTGCGATTTGTGCGTAATAGGCGGCGGAATGTCGGGATTGTGCGCGGCGGTCACGGCGGCACGTCTGGGGCTTAAAGTCGTGCTCGTGCAGGACAGAAACGTGCTCGGCGGCAATGCGTCGAGCGAGGTGCGCATGTGGATACGCGGTGCGGGACTGCATTTTTCCGAGTACCGCGAGGGCGGACTTATAGAGGAACTCGCGCTCGAAAATATGTACTACAATCCCGACATGAATTACAGCGTTTGGGACGGCGTGCTGTATAATAAAGTCGTTTCGGAAAGCAATATAACGCCGCTTTTGGGCGCGACCTGTGTGGGCGCGACCTGCGACGGCAATGTTATAAAAAGCGTTTCGGCGTGGGGCTTACAATCGTATAACAGCTACGAGATATATGCAAAGTACTTTGCCGACTGCTCGGGAGACTGTATTCTCGCCGAGTTTATAAACGCAAAAATAATGTCGGGCAGGGAAAGCAAGGATATGTTCGGCGAGCCGATGGCGCAAGACGAGTGCGACGGCATGACTATGGGCAATACCTGTATGGTCCAGCTACGAAAGGGCAAGCAAAAGCCCGCGCCGCCGTTGCCGTTTACGAGCGATCTTACCGAGCGCGTGCAAAGACGCATAGACATAAAGAATAATAACTGGGATCGCGAGAACTTTTGGTGGTTGGAGTTCGGCGGCGACGACGACGCGCTTCATAACGCAGAAAAGCATAACGATACCGCGGTCAAAGCGGCGTTTTCGGCATACAGTACGATAGAAAAGCATGCGGGAGATGATTTCGATATGTCGCTCGACTGGGTGGGGTTTCTCGCGGGTAAGCGCGAAACGCGCAGATATGTCGGAGATTATGTGCTTACCGCAAACGACGTAATGGATTCGACGCCGTTTTCCGACGAGATAGCTTACGGCGGGTGGAGCATAGACAATCATTACCCGCAAGGACTGTACGCAACAGAACCTAATATCCATTATTATCCGAAAAAACCTTACGCCATTCCGTATAGGTGCATATATTCCGAGAATATCGAAAATTTGTTTTTCGCGGGCAGAAATATAAGCGTAACTCACTTGGCGTTGTCGTCGACGCGGGTAATGGGTACTTGCGCAATGCTCGGTCAAGCGGTTGGCGTTGCGGCGGCGGTAGCGCATAAACACGGCGTAATGTGTCGCGGCGCGGGGCAATGTATCGACGAGATACAGCAAACGCTTTTGAATATGGATTGCTTTCTGTTGAATACAAAACGCCGCGGGGCATTGAGCGATAACCGCGAGCGCAATTTCGAAACGGATAACCGAACCGAACTGAAATTCGGCGAGACCGAACGTTATGGGTTTACAAAACGTCACGTCGATAGAATACGCATCGTTTTCGACAGCGATTTCGAAAGAAGCTATATCGACGACGGGATGTTAAAACAGTTTCCCATGCTATGTTACAACGGCGGGGGCTTGACGGCAAAACTGCCGCCGACCCTTGTCAAGTCGTTTACGGTGCGCTACGGCGACGGGGATAAAATGAAAGAAAAATCGGTAGATAACAATATTCATCGTTTGGTGTTTATAGACATCGATGCCGAAATCGACAGAGTGGAATTTCGCGCTATAACGTCGTATGGTGCGAAAAAAGCTTACCTGTTTTCGGTGGATATTATTTAGTTAGAAAATCTTTACGAAATAAGGGATGTAGTATGGCAATTAATAATTTACCCCAAATAACTCCGCACGGTTTTTTCGAGCGGTTTTTGCGCCGACAGCTCGACGGACTTACCGGGCATATCGAGCAGGCGGGATATCCGTTCGACCGCGAGATATGGGGCACGGATATCATGCTCGAAAAGGACGGCAACCCCGCTTGGTGGGTGTACGAGCAGACCGCATACTGGCTGGACGGGTATGTCCGTTGCGGCATATTGCTTAAAGATAAAGCCGTTATCGAAAGAGCGTCGAGTATAATCTATTCGGTGCTGAACAAACCCGATATCGACGGTTTTTTGGGACCGAAGTTCATGAAAGAAACGGACGGCTGGAACCGCTGGGCGTACGTCGTATTCTTTCGTGCATGCATGGCGCTCTACGAATATAACGGCGACGAAAAAATATTACGCGCGATCGAACATCATTATTTGAGCGGTTCGGCGCGGCATAACAGGGTTCGCGACGTGATGAACGTCGAGATAATGCTGTGGCTGTACGGCAAGACGGGCAACGAGAGATTGCTCGAACTCGCCGAGGAAGATTACGCCGATTACAACCTCACATGTACCGACGATAACTGCGACAGAGTTGCATTGTCCGACAAAAAGCCGTTTTCTCACGGTGTCACGTATAACGAGTACGGTAAGCTCGGCGCGATACTGTTTATGTATACGGGTAAAAAGGAATACCTCGACGCGTCGGTCGCGTCGTTCGATAAGGTAGACAGATATTTTATGCTGCCGTCGGGGTGTTTTTGCAGCGACGAGTTCACCGTGTCCGACGATTGTATGCGTAGCTACGAAACGTGCGATATATCCGATTATACATGGTCGCTCGGGTATATGTTCGACGCGACGAAGAACGCGCGGTACGCCGACAGACTTGAAAAGTGCGTGTTCAACGCGGGTATGGGGAGCGTGCTGGAAAACTTCAAGGGCTTGCAGTATTTTTCGTGCGCGAACCAGATAATAGCTGATAACAGGTCCAATCATAACGATTTCTATAAGGGCAGTAAGTGGATGAGCTACCGCCCGAACCCCGGGACGGAATGTTGCCCGGGCAACGTCAACCGCTTCATGCCCAACTATATTCTAAACAGCGCAAAGCGTTACGGCAACGAGGTTTATATTGCGTCGTTTTGCGACGCGGACTACGATTTCGGCGATATCCGCATAACGGAACGGACGGAATTTCCGTTTGAAGAAAGCATAGAATTCGATATAGCTACCGAAAAACGTTTCATACTTAAATTGCGTATCCCCGAATGGGCAGACGGGTACGAATTGACGGTCGACGGGAAAGAAGTACAAGTCAAAACAATTCACGGTTTTGTCGATATGGAGATATCCGGCGACTGTTCGGTGCGCCTGTCGCTTTCGTCGAGCATCGAAAAAGTGCAAACGCGTGACGGGGTGTATTTTCAAAAGGGGGCGCTCGTGTACTCTCTAGGGCAAAAGGGACGGCGCGAGATAGATAATACCGAGCCTCGATCTTCATCGGAGTTTCCCGCTTACAATATGTACCCTACCGAAAAATGGTGCTACGGAATAGCCGAAAATGCGGTGGCACGGTTTATATGCGGGAGCGGACGTGACTTCGATTTGGATCGGGATTTGCCGCATTTAGAGATTTACGCGTACGAGGCGAAAAGCCAACGCTTGCTCGAAGTAAGCGAGATCGAAGTGACGACGGATTTATACAAAGGCGTTAAACACACCGAATCGGGGCATTATGTATTTACGCCGCCGCCGAACGGACAGCAAGAATTCTTCGGCGATTCCACGCTTATAAAATTGTATCCTTACGGCGCTTGCAAACTGCGTATAACCGTATTCCATACGGTATACGATTCGTGATAAATGTTATGCAAAAGGAGTCATTTTATGACATCATGGTCTAAATATCCGCGTTCGTTGTTCGAGCACGAAAATCGGCAAAACTTAGCTATGACAGAAGGAGAATGATCATGGCGTTTTCAAAAGACTTTATATGGTGTGTCGGAGGAGCGGCGGTACAGCAAGACGGCGGCTATCTCGACGGAGGCAAGGGTTTGAATATTTGGGACGCTTTATCGGATGGGCATATCAAACACAACGACACCTGTCACATAGCGTGCGACCACTATCAAAAATGGAAAGAGGACTTGCGGCTACTCAAAGAAATAGGCGTAAACAGCTATAGGTTTTCTATTTCGCTTGCGCGCATTTATCCGACCGACGAATATACGGTAAACAAGCAGGGCGTAAAGTTTTACATAGATTTGGTAAATGAGCTTGAAAGGCTGGGTATACAGCCGGTTTTCCGTCCTCATACACGAAATCGATATTAGCCATAGTGGCAAGGCTTATGTACGGTAAACCGAGCGAGGAGTTACCCGCAAGTATACTGTATAGCCATAAAGACTGTACGGTAATATTGGATGAAGAGGCGGCAAGTAAACTATGAATCTCAACGACAAATCAATAGTATATATTCCAGACGGAACAGAACAAAATAAAGCGTTAAAAAGAACGACGCATCTTTGTATCGCCGCACATCAGGACGATATAGAGTTTATGGCGTTCGGTCCGATTGCCGAATGTTTCGGCAGTAAAGACAAATACTTCTGTGGCGTGGTAACTACCGACGGTGCGGGAAGTCCGAGAAACGGACTGTACGAAAACTACACCGACGAGGATATGAACAAAATATCGTCGATGTCGTGGATTTTCTCATATTGGGAACTCCAACGAAAAAGCTGATTCAAGTGAGCAAGCGTTTGTATGCAGGGAACGACTTCAATGCCAAAGTTATCCGCATAATTTACGATTTCACACAATTCATCTTGGGTGTATCTACCGCGCAAATATCCAAAATAAGGCTCGCCTTGTATTTCGTAAGTATCTTCCGTATACAGCTGAAGCTGATTGTAGCCTTCCAACGCAATATAGCCGATAAACTCTTTCAAGTGTGTCAGATTGCGGACAGCATTTCGGGAACAATCGAGCATAACGCCGAATTCGTCGGCGATGCAATGTTCTTCCACGAAAAATGTTTTTTGTGTTCCGTACCTTTTTAAAAGATTCAAGGCGCGGAAAAATTCGTTTTTTCTTCTATACCTTATAGAAATTTCGTTTCCGTCAAATTGAACTGAAAGAGTGCTTGCTTGTTCTGCGTGAATGGGAATCCCGCCTTCATTTTCTGTAAAGCCGGATTAGATCGAGGATCTGTTTTGTCCCAAATATTAAATCGGAGGGAAGTACGGACAAATTAAGTATCATATCATTAAGTCCTAAAAAGAAAATTGAAAATCAACGTGAAACTATAGAATTCTGAGCGTTTCTTTTTGCTTTGTATTCGCTTGGCGAGATACCTGTACGAGAAGAAAAGGCGGCAAGAAAAGAACGAAAATTTTTATATCCGACTTTTTTTGAAATCCATGCAAACGAATTATTTGTATTCACGATTAATTCTTTAGCTTTCAATATTCTAAAATCAATCAATTTTGCGACGACGGTAGAATTATATCGTTCCTTGAAAATTTTTTGAAGATAGCGTGAGGATATGCCGAGCTGTTCAGCAATAGAGTCCAAGGTTAAATTCGGATCATAGTAATGTTCCTGAATGATTTCCATTGCTGCTTTGACGTGTTTGTTACCATTGTATCTCTGTTTCTCCAAATGGCAACGGAAAATTTCAATAAATAGTTTTTGAATAAGCGAATTCATCTCTATCGAATAAAATTCGTCAGTTTGTTTATTACGATGTTTATAGCAAAGCTCGATGATTTCTTTCAGAATTGTTTCAATCGTAGAAGAATCAATGAATTGTTTTACGTTAGAAAGCTGGGCATAGAAATTGACAATAGATGATATTGCGCCAAACCAATATCTCGTGACGTGTGTAATAACGTCCGTAGAAGTTGTTTTATGTTCTAATTCCAGAACGTACATATGAGCTTGTTCACGGATAGCCATACGATGAGGAGTATATGGTTTAATCAATAAAAATTGACCGGAGGATATGATTTTCTTTCGGGACTCTTCGTTATCGTTCAGATATTCAAGATTGATTTCTCCGTCCGCACAGTAAATAATTTCCATTGGAGTATGGCTGTGCATTGTAATCATATTGTAGGAAGGATCCGCGATGGTGTCGATAATTGTGCTAATAACAAGATTTTCAGAGGTGTTCATAATAGAAATTATAACAACACGGTTCTTTTTTGTCAAGTTTGTAGGGAGGTTATATGAAAAATATGTAAAATTCTTTATGTAGTAATAATATGGTTGATTTTGTCGTGTTTTTTCGTGTAAAAGCGAATTTTAGGACGATTGAAATGCTAAAATATGGCATTTGGAAGGGTATCTAAAAAAATTTTTGATTAAAAAGTAAAATAAATGTAAAAATTCCCCATTCAGATTTTGCCTATGATAGGAAAAAAACACGCCTATATTATTTTTGTGTTATTGACAAAAAATGTGGCAAAATGATAAAATATAGACAAAAAGATGGGAGATTTTATGTTTCTTTTTAAAAAGCATTGCAGAAGGTGTAATCAGTTTGAATATGAATCATGTACATTTGTTATATGCATGCAGAGATAGGGTGAAAAATTATTGAAATCAGACTGTTTGAAATACGGTGTAAAAATATCAAACAAGGAGTTGTTAAAATGATGAAAAAAAGTTTGACTTTAAAATTATCTTGCATAGCCTTGACCGCAATTTTTGGGGCGGCATCTCTTGCGGGATGCGGTATCACAAAAAAACCCGTAGGTGATAAGGTAGACGATACAAAAACACAGTTATACGTCGGAAATTTTTATGGCGGGCTTCGTGACAATTGGTTGCAGGCGGCAAAAACAAGATTTGAGGCAGCTTATGCGGAAACGTCTTTTGAAGAGGGCAAAAAGGGTGTAGAGCTTCACATAGACAATAATCAATTTACCGGGGACAATTATTTGACTTCCGGGTTTTCTGACACGCAGAACGAGGTGTTCTTTACGGAAAACGTAATGTATAATGAATTTGTCGTTCGTGATATGTTTGCGGATATTACTGATATCGTAACTTCGCCACTTTCCGAGTTTGGTGAAACGAAAAGTATTGAGGATAAAATGTCCGATTCATATAAGAATCTTTATAAAACGGATTCAGGAAAATACTATGCAATTCCTTTCTATGAAGCTTATACAGGAATTGCCTATGATATAGATTTATTTGAAGAAAAAGGATTCTTCTTTGCCAAAGGCGGTTGCCCTAGTGAGTATTCGGCGTATACGCAAGCGAATAACGCGGATAAAGCGACGGGTAGCTTTACGAAATATAAGTACGTTGGGGAAATCGGTGATAAATCTGCAGGACCTGATGGGAAATATGGTACGAGCGACGACGGGTTGCCAGCTACCTATGAAGAGTTTTTCGTATTATGCGATTATATGGGAGGTAAAGGTGTTCAGCCCCTTGTTTGGCCGGGTGCGGCACAGGATTATATGAACGAATTTGCAGTTCAACTCTGGGGGGATTACGAGGGCGTTGATAAAATGTCCGTCAATTACACATTCGATGGCAAAGGCGTTGATATCGTTACTTCGTTTGATACGAATGGTAATCCCGTGATTACACCTACGGATATTGACAACTCTAACGGATATTTGATGTATAACCAAGTCGGTAGATATTATGCTATTTCCTTTATAGAGAATATCGTTAAAAACGGATATTACGATCCCGATTCTTTTGGTTTGGAAGTATCTCAAATGGGTGCACAAGAAGACTTTTTGTACGGGCGTTTTTCTTCTAAAAAGAGAAAGGTCGCAATGTTAGTTGACGGAAGTTGGTGGCAGAATGAAGCGAGAGATACTTATAACGTTTTGGTAGGAGAATACGGGGAAGCGGCGTCGCAGATGAATCGTAGAATCAGTTATATGCCTTTGCCGAAAGTTTCCGCAGATAAAATCGGAGATGAAAGCACATACGTATCCATAAAACAGACGGCTTGCTTCATTAAAAACGGATTGGAAAGCCATACGCTCGAAGTAGCTAAGAAATTCGTCCAGTTCTGCCATACGGACGCATCTTTGAAAGAATTTACGACAATCGTAAATATGCCGAAACCTTACGAATACGAAATGACGAGTGCAGATCTTGCCGGCTGTACACTTTACGGACAAGACTTATATAAAGCGCACGCTACGGGGAATATTGTCGTTACGGCTTCAAATAATGATATTTATCGTGCGGCGTCTACGTCTTTTATGGCAGTAAATATGTGGGAGACGAGTTTAAACGGTTTACCCCAAATTCATATTACAAAAGCGTTTGATAATGGGCAGAATAATACGGCAAAGGATTATTTTAACGGATTGCTGATTATCCGTTCGCAGTCTGCATGGGAAAAAGAATTCGGTAAGTATTTTTGAGACGGAAGGGGGAAGGACGTATGGCTAAAAATAATACGTTGGCGGGTAAACGAGAAAAAATCAAAAAAGGAGATTTGATTTTTTATTGTGCGATCCTTGCCTTACCGTTGCTTAGTCTGGTCGTGTTTTATTTTTACGGGAATTTTAATTCCTTCTTACTTGGTTTGAAAGAATACGACACTTCAACGGGTACGTTTTCGTGGGAGGGCTTTTCGGCTTTTTCGCAAGCGTTTTCCGATTTGTTTAGTAAACAAATCGGAATAGCTTTGAAAAATAGCTTGATCTTATATGCAATCAGCTTATTTATTACGATGCCGCTCAGTTTATTATTCTCCTACTATATCTATAAGAAATTTCCTTTTTCCGGAATAATTCGCGTACTTTTATATCTTCCGTCAATTATTGCAAGCATTATTCTTATCGTTATTTTTAAGTTCTTTGTTGGGAGATTTCTTCCTGAAGTGATAGGATGTGAGGGAAATCTGCTCGGTAATCCGTCAACGGCGTTCCCAGTTATTCTCTTATATGTTGTGATTGTCGGGTTTGGCGGTACGACGTTGATTTATTCGGGCGCAATGAACGGTATTAACGATTCGGTTATAGAAGCAGCGCAATTAGACGGTTGCAATAAACTGCATGAATTTATTTTTATCGTAATTCCTTCTATTTGGCCAACGTTTACGACATACGTCGTAACAGGCTTGGCAGGCTTATTTATGGCACAAATGTGTTTATTCGATATTTATGGGCAAGGAGCCGATGCTAATATTCAAAACATAGGCTATTATTTGTATGCCATGACGGCTAAGGGGGACTTTTCTGAATATCCTTATTTGTCGACGTTTGGTATTTATTTAACGATAGTTACCGTGCCGCTTACTTTCGGGGTTCGATATCTCATGAATAAATTCGGACCGTCGGCCGAATAGCGGAGGAAAGATGATGAAGATGAAAAGGAATAAAATAACTTTAATGGGCTGGATTCTGCTTGCGGGGTTTTGTATCTATGCCATTGTTTTATTAGTGCCGCTTGTTTGGGGGATCTATACGTCTTTCAAAACGCCGCATAATTTCACGGAGGACCCGATAGGGCTTCCGAATCCGTGGTCGCTCCAGAACTTTTCAAACGTAATGAAAGAGTTTTCTTTCAAATTTTACGAAAACGGGCAGCAGTACGAAACAACTCTTTTGGGTATGTATATCAATAGTTTCCTGTATTCGTTCGGGACTTCGTTTATATCGACTGCTACTTGTTGTGCGGTTGCATATGTAACTGCAATATTTAGTTGGAAGTTTTCAAAAATTATCTATAGTCTTGTTGTTGTGATTATGATTGTGCCGATTGTAGGATCTTTACCTGCGCAATTAAATTTAATGCATGCGTTGGGGTTTTATGATTCTATGCTTGGGATTTATGCAACCAGTTTTTCTTTTGCCGGTATAGGATACTTATTATTTTTTGCTGCGTTTCAGCAAACGTCAAAGGGCTATATTGAAGCGGGTAAAATTGACGGTGCATCAAATTTGCATATTATGTTGCAATTGATGTTACCGATGGTGTGGGGCATATTCTTCACTTTGTTTTTGCAAAGCTTTATAGGTAAATGGAATGACTATCAGACGGCGATGCTTTATCTTCCAAGTTATCCTACCGTGGCGCAAGGCATATATTCTTTCTCCTTCAGCAGCGTGGGAACAATCGCAAACGTTCCGTCAAAACTTACGGGGTGTATGCTGTTGCTGTTACCCGTTTTGATTATATTCATTTTATTCAATAAGAAATTGCTTATAAACGTCAGTATCGGTGGGATGAAAGAGTAGTAATACTAAGTAAATTGTTGAGGAGGAATTATATGATAAAATCGAAAGCGAGAAAAATCGGTTTATCCATTGCGACTTTTCTTTGTGTGTCTTGTGTTTGTCTTTGTTTCGGTTCGTTGACCGGGGCACAAGCGCAAACTTTTACTTCGGATTATTTTATTTATACGAATGCCACCTCCGAGGAAGCGTTTGCCGATATAAACGGGAATAAAGGTTTGCTTTTGAAGGGATTTAATAACGGTTCACTTGCAAAGACCTCGGATATTTTGTCGGGTGAAACGGATATTCGATTCTCCTTTTGGGGCAACGGCGTGAAAAAAGTTTCTTTTGTCGTCACAGATAAGGATAATGATTCTAACTCTTTTAAAGTGACGGTAAGACGTGAAAGCGGCGAATTGAACGTGAGCGTCGCGGCTTTCGGGAACGAAAGAGGTATTTATTATCTCAACGGCAAAGCAAACGGAAACACCGATGTAAAGAACGATAACGGAGAATTTACGAGAATTACGGAATCGGAAAGATATAATACGTTTCGTTTTAATCCTGATACGATGAGCGTGTCTGTCGGCGACGAAGAAACGGAGTTACTCGTATGGAATTTATTTTTATCACAGAATGATTATAGCTCGCTCGGCGGCACGATGGATGCCGTTTCCCGTTATACGTTAACTATATCCTTTGACGTAACGGAGAACGAACAAAGTGGGTTATTGATTTATCGTTTTAACGACCAGCGTTTTGATTCCATATTATTAAAAGGAGGCGGAGTAAACAGCGCGGGACCTCGCATTTTTGCCGATGTTGCTTTTGAGGGCACAAAAGGCGAAAACTATTCTATTCCCCGACCCTATGCTTATGATGTAATCGACGGGACGTTAGACGACGTTTTTATAGAGATATTGAATGAAAAAGGACAAACGCTCCTTTCAAAGGTAGCATATACGGAAGAGCTTTCCTTTGTTCCCACGACTTGTGAAACGTATACTTTGCGTTATTCTGTAACAGATTCGAACGGAATTGCTACGACGACGGAATACTCGCTTCCCGTGACGGAAATACAAGAAAATGCCGATATTACGTATTCTTCCGCGGGGTTCAACGAGACTCTCGGTGTAGGGAGTACGATGCTTATTCCGCAAGGCGTTTATAAGAGTAATAAAGCGCTGGACGGGGAACGTACTTTTGCCACGTCGTTGACGATCAAACTTAACGGAACAGTTGTGAACGGATACGATAACGTATACGTGAATGGTAGCGAAGAATTTTTCTTTGAAAACACAGGTAAATACGAATTTATATATATATCGAATGGTAATTCTGCGTTTACCGATATTCTTGTCTTTGAGATTACGGAAAGCGATGCTTCCATTTCTGATACGTATATTGCAGCGTATTACGATGTGAACGATTCCGTTCGTTTTGTGTTGCCTGAGATTACGGTTGGTAATGCGACGGAGACGGCTTCTATTCTTGTGGAATTTCCTTCCGGAAAGGCTTATAAAGGACAAAATCATCTTTTAAGCGAAACGGGCGTTTATACTGTAACGTATTCCGCAACGATAAATGGAAACGAGTATTCTTTTTCGCAAAACTTTACAGTCAGACAGTCGGCATATACGGTTGATATGAACAGTAAAGCGGCGTATGGCACAAACAACTATATTTCAGGGGAAAAAGGTCTAAACGTAACCCTTTCACCGAAAGGCGAGTTTATTTACAATCAAATTTTAGATCTTTCGGAAAACACAAAAGAAGATAGGTTGCTGCGCTTGTTTCTCACGCCGTCTGTAACAGGTGAACGCGAGGCGGACGGGGTTGAGATTGTAATCACGGATTTGTACAATCCCGAAAATTATATTACGGTCAGAACTACTTATAATAACGGTTTTGACATTCAGAGTTATGTAAAAGCCGCTGCTGCCGGCAGAACTCTTTCAGGATATTCTATGACACCTGAAAACGGCGCCTATTTTGTTGGGGGCGATTACGGCAGGCATGTTTGGCTCTCCGTAAACGGAACGGTGCGTGACGGTCAGAAACAGTTAGATGCATTTGAAATCTATTATGATTACAGCGAAAAACAGATTCATGTCGGAGCAAATACTTGTCACGGGAATTGGGATCAACGAATGGTTTGCGATCTTGACGATCCTGCGTGTTTTGCGGATACTTGGGAAGGATTTACGACGGGAGAGGTAATCATTTCTCTGCGTGCGTATAATTGTGTTTCTGAAAACTTCAACTTTTTCTTGACGGAAGTAAACGGAAAAAAGGTTGAAACCGATTATGTTGTTTTCAATGCACCGAAGATTTCGGTCAATACGCTCGGAATGGATGAAACCGATCTTCCATTGGCGGTGGTGGGTAAATCGTACCCTGTATATGCCGCCGAGGCATACGATGCTACAATTGGAAAACTTGACGTTTCCGTAAAAGCCATATATGCTTACGGTTCGGCAAACGAGATAATTTTAGACGTTGTAAACAGTGAGTTTATACCTGCCATTCCCGGGAAGTATGCGTTAGTATATACGGCTAAAAACTTATATGGCAAGCAGGCTGAAAAGGTTTTGTATATTGATGCCGTTTATGAACAGGATTTTCCTGCGCTCGAAATGAACGTGGAAAATCTTCCCGAAAACGGCAAACTCGGACTTGAAATAACCTTGCCTCAGGCTAATATTACAGGTGGCAGCGGTGCGTATACCGTGGAATACTACTATAAGCACGAGTCGGAAAATGGTTGGATGCAAAGCGACGGCAATTTCTTGCCTGAAAAGCTTGGGAAATATCTCATAAAGTATATTGTATCTGATTATATCGGCAATCAGAGTGAAAAAACATACGAATTTACCGCTATGTTAAACGATATGCCGATTTGGCAAAGTGAAGCCGAACTTCCGAGTGCATTTATTGCCGGTAAAGGATACGAACTTCCACATATTCAAGTAAAAGATTACTCTGACGGGATGGTAAAAGATATAACGGCGACGATCTTTGTGAATGACGGCAGGACGGAAACGGAGATAACTAATAATACGTTTATTCCTGAAATCCGAGAAACAAGCTATTCTGTTGATATAATTTATAAGGTCGGGGAATTTAAAAAGACGTACAATATTCCTGTAAATGTTTTGAAACGGAACGAAGAGTTTGATATGACGCAAGTCTTTGCGGGAAAGGATGTGTCAGTTATCGCTACCGAGCCGGACGAGCAAGGCAACGGACGGCATAGCGTCGAGATTTCTTCTCTTGCGGAAAATGCGAGTGCAGAATATCTTCTTCCGTTGGTTGCAGGGGTGTTCAGTTTGAATTTTGAGATGGGAGAAACTTCCAAGGCTGAAGTGATCCATTTCTATGTTTCCGATTATTATAACGACAGTATTCTCGTAAAGCTATCTTTGTATAAAAATGCAGGAAGCAAGACGAGTAGTTACCTTTCTATAAACGACGGATCGCCTTATACAATGAACGGTTCGTTCGGAGCGGAAAACAAGACTTTCATTTTATCGTACAACGAAGCTTTCGGATATTTTTCGGACGGGGCAAGTATGAAAGCTATCGTAAAAAATACCGTCAACGGAGCTGCGTTCAACGGCTTTCCGAGTGGATATATTCGTCTTAAAATTGAAATTCCTGACGAAAGCGGCACGGTGTTGATTCGCTACATCAACAATCAAAGAATGTCCGCGAGCAAAAACGATTGGGTAGAACCTGATATTTATGTAAAAGAGGGTGCGCATAAGACCTTTGAACAAGGGACGGAATACGTTTTGCCTACGGCATATGTATCGGACGTTTTAGATTGGGAAATCTCGTATTTCCTCATATCGGTACAGGCTCCAAATGGAAGTTACGTTACAGATATAAACGGAAAGACATTGAAAAATGTACCCGTTGAAAATTATAAAATAGTGCTGTCGCTTTCGGGTAGCTATATTATTACCTTTAAGGCGGCGGATTCTTCGGGAAATATGGCTTCCGTAATTTATACGATACGTGTAACGGATACTACTCCGCCTACAATAACGATTGTAGCTTCCGATATCGGCGAAGTGAATGTGGGTGCAGTTGTGACAATTCCCCAAGCTGTTGCAACAGATGCAGAGAACGATGCGATATACGTATACGTGGTTAAGCCCGACGGTGCATCGATTGCCGTAAAAGACGGTACGTTTACGCAAACTGATTTGAAAGGTACTTATGTAATCCGATATATTGCTTTTGATTCATACGGAAATATGGCTGTTGAGGAAATAAGTTTTCGGGTTGTGTAAGCAATCGATTAAAAACGAAGACGGGGAGATATCATTATGAAGATAAAGAAATATATTGCATTTCTTCTGGTTGCGATAACAGCGCTTGCGTGTGCGGCTTGTGGCACGCCGAAAAATAATGACGACAGTAGTGATGGTAAGAACGATTGTAACGTTGAGGTAAAGGATACGGAAACGCTTTTAGCAAAGAACGGAATTACCGATTACAGAATAGCGGTATCCGCAGAAGCCGACGATGATATTATGACGGCGGCAGACGAACTCGTAACCTTTTTTAAAGAATCGACGGGTGCAACGTTAAAAATCGTGAGCGATAATCGTGTGACTTGGTCGAATACGGAAAAATATCTCGTAATCGGGGAAAATGCCGTCAGTTCAGCTGCGGGCATTGTGCCAGATTCCGATCTTGGTACTTCGGGATTTAATATCGAAACGAAAGGCAAATCGGTGTTTATGGTTGGACAAAGCTCGGAAGCGGCGATTTATGCGGTTTACGATTTTATGTATTACACTTTCGGACTTGAATTTTTCACGGGCGAGGCTTATACGATAGAGAAATCGGACGTATTGTATCTGAAAGAATTGACGGTAAAAAGCGTACCATCGTTTGATTATCGTTATGGACCGACGTCGGCAATATGGAATAACCCTCAATGGTTGCGCCGTTTACGCTTTGTTAAGCCAACGGACGTACTGATCGAAGCGCAGAGCGATTTTTGGGCAACAACGCTTGATATTGTTCCGATTGACGAATACTACGAAACCCATAAAGATTATTTCAGTACCGAAAAAAACGCAAACGGCAGACCGGTTGACGTGAATTTTTCTAATCCGGAAATGTGGAAGGTGGCGTTGGAAAATATCAAAAAATTGATTCTTGAAAATCCCGGAAAAGATAGAATCATGTTCGGTATGCAGGACGTAACTTCTTGGGATCAGTCGAAAGGAAGCCTTGACAATTTGGAAAAATACGGTACTTATTCCTCCTCGGAGATCTTGTGCGTTAATTATCTTGCGAAAAACGTCAGAGAATGGCTTGCAAAAGAACAACCGGGACGCAGGGTTAAGATCGGTATTTTCGCCTATAACAAGGCACTAGAAGCGCCTGTAAAATCGGACGGGAAAGGAGGTTTTGAGCCGACTGCTCCCGAAATGATGCTTGATGAGGACGTGTTTGTAGTCATCGCTCCGTTGCAAACGGATTACAACTATTCCTATGAAGATTCGTCGAAAAAGAATCAGACGATGGCAAATGCGATTAAAGGTTGGTCGGCGCTTTGCGATGATATTTTGATATGGGGCTATATGCAAAACTTTTCTTTCTATCTTTTGCCGTTTAATACCTTTAATACGATGCAAGGAATGTATCGCTTCTATAAGGCGAACAATGCGAACGCAATTTACGACGAGGGTGCAATGGGCCCTACTTATGGCGGAACGGCATTTTTTGAATTAAAGCAGTATCTTGCTTCAAAGTTTGCTTGGAATGTTGACGCAGATATGAATGATTTGATCAATCGTTTCATGAAAGGCTTTTATGGAGAGGCAGGCGAAGAAATGCGTAAGTATTATGACGGCATGATTTCATTGACAACCTACGATATCAACGAACTTGGTATGCCGGGCGGAGTGTATGAAAATTTGCTGCAGGCAAAATATTGGCCGAAAGGTACGCTGGACGCATGGATGACGTATTTTGAGAACGCATATCAGTCAATCGATCCGTTAAAGACGGCGAATCCAGAACGCTATGAAACGTTGAAATTCAGAATTGATAAAGAAAGAGTTTCCCTATTGTATATTCTTATTGAATTGCATTCCTCTTATTATACGGAAGACGAGCTTCGCGAGATGAAGTTGGAAGTGAAACGTATTTGCGAAAAAGCAGGTATTCGGTTACGTAAAGAATCTGCCGTATTGCAAAAAGACGCAATCGGCGGCGCGTTGATGCAAGACTTATATAATTATTGGGGGATTGGAGCATAACATTAAAAAATTTCAGGAGAAATCGGGATGAAAAAGATTTATCAAAATTTTATCGGTATTATGTTGGCGATTCTGCTTGTCTTTTCCGTCGTTGGTTGTTCCAATGGGGGAGATAGCGGTAGCGTGAAAGAAGATCCGAGTCTTACACTGAACGTAATAGAGAAAACGTTATACGTAGACGAATCTTTTACTTTGACGGCTACGATGAAAAATGTTGAAGGAAAGGTAACTTTTTCCAGCTCTGACGAAGAGATAGCAGGCGTAACCGAGCAGGGCGTCGTTACGGGCGTTGCGGCAGGTCAAGCGACGATTACCGTGCGTGTGGGCGAGCTTTCCGAACACTGTGCGGTGACTGTACTGAATAGTGAAGTTCCCGTACTGAAAGCAGGTATTTCTTCGCAGGTTGTTTACGTTGGTTTTACAAGACAAATTACAGCGAATGTATATAAAAACGGAGAATTGCTTTCTCCCGCACCGACGATTGAATATGCATCTTCCGCGCAGGAAATTGCTACGGTCTCTGCCGACGGTGTCATTACAGGCGTTGCAATCGGCGATGCGAAAATTACCGTAAAGGCTACGGTAAACGGCGAAAATCTTACCAAAACGTTCGATATTTCCGTGAAGAATATGAGAGTGATAGCAATTCAGGAAGAAGTTACCCTTGGTGCACAAGACGAAATTTATGCGGACGACTATCCTCGTTCCTGTAAAATGGAACTCACCGGCTATATCGACGGCATAGAAATCAATGATAATACACAGGTTGAATGGAGCGTTGCAGATATCGAGATTGCAGAGATTTCCGCAGACGGCGTGGTGACGGCGAAAAAGCAGGGTGTGACGACTATAACGGCAAAAAAAGGAACTTGTTCGGCAAGCAGTATGCTCAACGTCGTATCGCAGGCTCGTACGCAAGAAATTAACGCTTATAATACGGAAAGTAAAATGAAGCTGTTTAGTGCGTCAAATTTCGGTGGCCCCGACGGGAGAGTACAGAGTACGACACACGTAACTGGAACTGTTGGCGGAAGGACTTCCGAAACGGGCGGATTTATGAAAGTCGAATACAGAATTTCTAATAAGCAAGGAAATGCGGAACGACTGACACTCAATCTCGGTTTTGAACAAACCGTAACGGAATTGGAAAAATTATACAATGCAGGATATACGAAAATCATTATTCCTATGTATATGCAATATATGGATGATACATGGAAAACGGCGAAGCAGCCTGTGGAGTATAAAATGGTGCGCGATTCTCATGCAGCTCGACACGCTATTGATTTCGGCGTTGACGGTTTCAATCCTACGGGTTGGCAAGGGAATAATGATTTTCCCGTCGGGTATCTGCATAACGAAAAGTGGAATTTGTTTGAATACGACCTTGCCTGGCTGATCGCTTGTATGAGAGCCGAAGTCGTAACAAATAAAATTGAGCTTTCTATCGTTTGTTGGAAAGATAGCGAGGGAGGCTGTACCGATATCGACGTGTATGTGGATGGTATGTACGCGATTCGTGGTGAAACAATCGTGGCGTTCGATTGTGATAATCATAGCGGCGAGATAAGTAACGATCGTTTCATATCGGCAAAAGGAAAAATAGCCGGAAACGACGCAGTATCTTTTGTTTGTGAAACGGAAGATATAGGCGGCAGGTCGGCAACGGGGGCGGGCTTTGTCGGATATCAATATACCGCGCCGAGCACGGCTTCGGCAAGCGATACGGCGACGTTCGGCTATGAAGTATATTACGGCTTGATCAATGAATTCGTAACCTCGCTTACAACCTTAAAAAATGCGGGTTACACGAAAGTACGATTCGATTTGTTCTTAAAGATAACGGGAACGGATAGTTATACTTTGAAAGACGCACTTGCATCAGATGAAACGGCAAAGAGTATTGCGGCTAATACTTGGATTTCCGTAGATATTACAATCGATGAAGTAATTTCGAGATTACAAAATAGGCCACTTGGTAGACCATATCTTTTCGCATGGCAGATCGGCAACGCAGGTAACGTGAATTACGAGTTATTGTTTGATTCCATCATTGCGGTAAAAGAATAATATTTTTTGGGGAGGAAAATTATGAAAAAAATTTTTATTGTGGCGGCGGCAATCGTCATGTTTGCGGCTGTTTGCACGGCAGGTTGCAATAAGGGAGAACCGGCAGAGAAAGAGACTTTTACGGTAACTTTCGTTCAGGCAGGACAGAACGACGTGGTGAAGACGGTTGAAAAGGGCGCTACGCTCACCGATATTCCTGCCCCCAAGGATAAGATCGGGTATACGGTAACTTGGAACGTGACGGAATTCGTCGATGTTTCCGAGAATATCACGGTAACCGCAGTCGAAACGGCGAATAGATATACGATCACCTATCAGCCGGGCGACGGTACACTTGATGCGACGACGCAGACGGTAACTTACGATGCGGAATATACCTTGAAAGTACCTGTACATCAGGATAGTGCGTACACGTTTACGTGCTGGACGCGTGCCGATAACACGAGTGTTGCACAGTCGGGTACGTGGAAGATCGCTGAAGATATCACGCTTACTGCGCAATATGCCGAGCCTTACACCGTAAGTTTCGTGCAGGAAGGTTGCGAGACGGTTGTCGTAAAAGTGGCAGAAGGTGGATCTTTGGCTGCTGACGCCATTCCCGCGCCTCAGGAAAAGGAAGGTTATACCGTAAACTGGGATAAGACCGATTTTACGAATATCACGCAAAACATTATTGTCAACGCGGTAATAACCGCTAATACATACACGGTAACTTATGATTTAGGTGTGAATGGATACGCAACTTTAAATTCGTATACGGCGCAAGTGACTTACGGTGAAACTTTTACATTAAATACGCCGGAATATTCGGGCTCTGCGGAGTTTTATGGCTGGTATCTCGCAGACAAGGACGGCAAAGCGACCGACGAAAAAGTAGAGGACGGTAAATACCTTTGGGCGGAAGATATCACATTGATCGCCAAGTGGAACGAGTGGTCTCAGGTGGTAAGTTAAAATTACGAACTAATAAGGAAAACCTTATTAAATAATTATCATAAAGAAGAAATGAATGATGAAGAAAGAAAACACAAGTGTTCTTTGCGCGGATAAACGGAAAGAATACGAAGACTGTCGGTTGGAAGTCATTTCTTTTGACGGAAAGGACGTTATGACAACAAGCGGAGACCCGAACGACGATTGTGGCGGTATCCACGACGACTGGTATAAAAATACATGAGTTTAAGTTTCAGATAGGAGGAACAGGAAAATGGAGACAAAGATGAAAAAGAAAATCTTTACCGTATTGTTGGGCATAAGTGCCTTGGCATTAGTTGCCTCGACGGGCGTAGCGGTGTATTCCGCAAACGCAGAGGGTAAAGTTGCGCAACCCGTCCTGACAATGCAGACGGGCGCGGCAATCAGAACGTTCGCGCCGACGGGTATCCGCTTTGTGAGCGAAATATCCAAAACCGATTACGAGACTCTTACGACGAAAAATGCAGAATTTTACACCTTGATTATACCCGAAAAACTCGTCCCCGAAGGCGGTATTACGGCAGATAATTATAAGACGGTTGACGCTGAAAGGGTACAGGCGAAGAACTCTATCGAGGAAGGTGAGAATACGGTAACTTTTTCCGGCACGTTGGTCGGGAAAGCCAACGGCGACGGCACGTATGAGGATGGTTTCCCCGACACGGCGTATAATATGGCGCTGACGGCGGTTTCCTATTATACCTACACCGAAAACGAAGTCGAGACCGTGGTGTTTGCGAACAATCCGCAGACTTATTCCATTGCTTACATAGCGAGCGCTTTGCAGGCGAAAGGTTACACCGATCCCTACTACACGACGATTACCGACAACGTATTGGGCGATTCGCTTGCTTTTGAAAAAGCAAATTATACAGTCGGAAACGGCTCTCAATTAGCGACAGCCGTTACCTCTTCAGGCTTAAAGGTTACCTCTTATGAAAGCAGTAATAATGATGTTGTTACTGTAGACGAAAACGGTATGCTTACTGCCGTTTCGGATGGTACCGCGGAAATTACGGCGAAAATTGGCGGAAAAACCGCTACGACGACTGTCAGCGTATTCAGCACAACCGTTGATGCGGTCGCTTCGGAAAAAATTTATGCAGACGATATTAATAGCGCTCAGGTAAGGTTGTCGGGCTATATTGACGGAAAAGCGGTGGACGGAACGGAAACGCTTTCCTATGCTGTGACAGATGGCAATGTTGCTACCGTTAGCGAAACAGGCTTGGTTACTGCGCTTAATTCGGGCAAAACTCAGCTTACTGTAACTTACGGCGACACTTCCACAGTGTGCACGGTGGATACAACCAAGGAGAATGTCCGCAGGGTAGATCTTTTAAATGTGGGACTGAATCGTTGGGCGTATAATCAAAATTTCAGAAACGGGCAACAAAGCGATACACTCCTCGATCAGATTTATGGTCTGCCGATCGGCGGCAGAAATCCCGTAGGAAATTATTTCTGGAATTGGAAGTATACTTGTAGTGAAGCGACGGCAGAAAACGGAGTACAATTATATTTCAAATTACAAAATATATGCGGTAAAAGCGATGCAACCGTCGAGGATTTGAAGTCACTTTATTCTGCCGGTTATACAACGGTAGTGATGCCGATTTATTTGCAATATAATGAAACGACGGACAAATCCAACGAACCCAGACAGTTGCGCTATTACGAGGCGCGTAACCATTTGACATGGGGTGATGTTACGCATACTACGCAAAATCCCTACGCATATCTCTATAATGGAAGATGGAACGACGTGGAATTCGATTTGGCTTGGTTGATCTATGCCTGGGAAACATTGGAGTCTTCTTCCATCCATATCGCGGTTGACGCAGGGTCTAACTTCCTCGGCGGGACGACGGATTTCACGATTTATGTGGACGGTATTTATGCAACGCGCGGTACGACAGTTAAGAGCTTCGGCTTTGACGACAGGCATATGGTTGATGGTAACCAAAATTATGCAACGCTAACGGACGTCGCGTATGAATACGTCAAGCTGGATAACGAAGTAAACGAGCAAGGCAGGATTGCATATACGTTCAATTCTAACAGCGGTAATCTTCAATATTGGCTGCATCGTTCGTCTGCGGAATATACTAACGACGGAAAGAAGTTTGCGGCAATGCTGACTACCTTGAAAAACGCAGGATATACCTCCGTACGTTATAATTTCTATGTGGCGGCGGACGTTGCGACAGGCTCTACATTTAATATTGCCGACAAATGCGCGCCGAATGGCGATAAAACGGGTTGCGAACAAGGCTATATCGACCAGAAATATTCAGGGCAAGCAAGAACTCGCAACTGCAACGAATGGGTAAGCGTGGAAATTCCTATCGAATGGATGATTCAGAGATTGGAAAACGCCTATACTGTCGGTGGACAGTTGCCTCTGTTCAGTATGATTTTTGAGTTGGATTCTTCGGTGACATCGTTCAAGGTATATATGGGTGCGATAGAAGCGGTGAAGCTTTGATCTTATCGAAAAGATAAAAAGACTTGCGGAGGGGAAACCCTCCGCAAGCTATAGAAATGTGGCATTATAGAAAGAACTTATTATGATCAACAGAGAATTGAACGGAATTGATTTTACAATCGATTCAAACGGACAGAACGCCGAACTGGATATGGAGGCTTTGGAAAGCGAGAATGGAATAAAGCTTTATCGCATCAGAGTGAAATTTCCTGAAAAAGTTACGCCGAAGAAGATATCCCTTACTTTTTATCTAAAAAAAGACGACGCAATTTCCACGTTTAAACCTAACGATATATTAAATTCGGGGATTCGCCCCGATTGGAAACCTGCAAAAGCGTTTTCTTCTGCCGCTTCGGATTCGCCGATGATTGCCGTGATTGCAAAGAGCGACAAAAACAAGGGTACGATTGCTTTTTCCGATTGCAAAACTCCCTGTTGTTTATGCACTGGCTTTAGTGAAAACAGACAAAAGATTATGGTGCGTGCAGAGTTGTTCACTGCGCTGATCAGTCCGTTGAGCGAATACGAAACATTGTTGCGAATCGATCTTCGAGATATACCTGCGGATATTGCTATATCTGACGTTTGCACATGGTGGAAAACCTTTTACAGTCCTGTATATGTGCCTGAAACGGCGACGATGCCTACCTACGCGCCTTGGTACGTATTCCATCAGAATTTCAAAGACGAAGTTTTATTGGAAGAGTGCAAAAGAGCGAAAGAGCTGGGCATGGAGTCGATTATCGTTGACGACGGCTGGCAGACGGAGGATAACGGCGGCGGCTACGCTTTTTGCGGAGATTGGAAGGTATGCAAGAGTAAAATTGCCGATATGGGCAAGTTTGTGAAAGACCTTCACGCAATCGGAATGAAAATGTTACTCTGGTTTTCCGTTCCGTATATGGGCAAAAATGCTCAGTCGGTTGACAGGTTTCGCGGTAAATATCTGTATTTTGACAAGAGCGTCAATGCGTATGCTCTTGATCCTCGCTTTAAAGAGGTTAGGGAGTACTTGGTTGGAACGTATGCAGAGTTCTTGCAAAAATACGATTTAGACGGCTTTAAGTTGGACTTTATCGACGTGTTCTATTTAACCGAAGAATCGTCCGTAGATTACGAGAATATGGATTATGTTTCTTTGGTAGATGCTATCGAAGCGTTGATTAAGGAGATTGCCGAAAAACTGAAGAATATTAAGCCCGATATTTTGTTGGAGTTCAGACAGCATTATACGGGTGCGATGATGCAGCAATTCGGCAATATGTTTCGTATCGGAGATTGCGCCGGTGATGAAAACACTCTTCGGGTGTGCGTAGCCGATCTTCGTATGCTGACGAGCGGTGTTGCTGTACATAGCGATCCGCTGATTTGGAGTTATGACGATCCCGTGGAATATGCGGCTTACCAAATCAATCACTCGATATTCGGCGTGCCGCAGATTTCCGTGAATCTTGGTAAAATAACTGACAGTCACCGTAAAATGCTTTCCTATCATTTGCAATATTTCCGTGATAATCGTCAAACGCTGTTGTTTGGTAAAATGCACGCAGAGGGTTTTTCACAAAATTATACGGCGCTGACGGCACAAGGCGACACAAAGGATATTACGGCGTTGTACGGTAAAAACATTCTCAATTATTCGGGTGAGAAAGATATAGATGTAATTAACGCAACGAACGAAAAAACGGTGTATATTCGTTCGGGAAAGCCCGCCATGCTTTCGGTGAAAATTACCGATTGTATGGGAGAAGACGTTACAAATACAAAAATTTGTTTACACCCGGGTTTGAATGAAATGAGTATGCCGATATCAGGTTTTGCTTTCATCAGAACACAATAAAAAGAATTATGAAAAAAGTCACGGTCGATTTGTTTACCGACCGTGGCTTTACGTTTGTATACAAAGTATCTCAGAACGGGTTTTTTACCGTAAATTGCGTATAATAGGGAAGCTCGATTTTGATATCCGCTGAAAGACGGATGTCTTGCGACGAACTGCCGATAAGTATACGGTATTTCCCGTTTTCTACATAATAATCACCGAGTGCGGCATTGTAAATTGCAAAGGAATGTTTGTCAAGGTGAATCTTTACGGTTACCGTTTCGTTCGGTTGAATTTCGTCCTTAGAAAAACCTTTCAATTCTTTTATCGGGCGTTCGCAGGTGGAATATACGTCTTGTATATACAGCTGTGATATTTCTTTTGCGGGAACGGAGGTAGTGTTCTTAATTTTATAAGAAATTTCATAGTCCGTTTCGCTTTCTTTTTTTACGGTTAAATCGGAATATTCAAACTTTGCGTAAGAAAGTCCGAAGCCGAACGGATATGTGATTTTTTCGGGATGTTTGTCGTAATAACGATAGCCGACATCAAAGCGTTCCTTATAGGGAATATAAGCCTTGTATTCTTTGAATTTATCGACGGGGCAATCCTCTAACGTGCAGGGGAAAGTTTCCGCAAGCTTGCCGCAAGGGGAAACATTTCCTGCAAGAATATCCGCCAAGGCTTCGTTGATGCCTTCGCCTCCAAAACCTGCGTATATGATTGCGGCAACCTTATCCTTGAAGTTGGAAACATCGATAACGCCGCCTGCATAGAGTATGACGATCACCTTGTTCGTTTCTGCAGCGTTCAGTATGTTTTGCTCGTGGAAGGAGGACAACTTGATGTCGGAGCGGTCGTGACCTTCCGTTTCAACGCCTGCACCCGTCCCTGCACAGATAATGAGATAATCGCTTTGATCTTCTCCTTCGTAACAGAATTTTGGTGAAGCATTGAAACCCTTTTCCCGTAATGCTTTATCGAGCAGGGGATAGGGGTACTCCGTTTCAACGAGCGCGCAACCGCCGCCGCCCGTTATGCCCGAAACGTCGTTTTGAACTACCGTTACGCTCGCGTTCTTATCGAAAGGTAAAATATTGTTTTCATTTTTCAGCACGACGACGGAATCCTTGGCGAGTTTCACGGCAAGTTCGTGCCGTTTCTCCTTCGAGTATTCCGTCTTGCGTAATTTTTCGGCGTTTTTCCGCTTTTCTATGAGCGAGAAAACGGATTCTACGGCTCTGTCTACATCTGCTTCGGTAATAAAGCCATCATTAAGTCCCGCCTGCAATTGTTGGAGCGCGGTATCCTTATAGGGCATTTCAATGTCCACGGTAGCTTTTAAGGATTTTGCGCTGTCTTTTACTGCGCCCCAGTCGGAGATAATAGTGCCGTCATAACCGAATTTGTCACGCAAAATTTCCTTCAAAAGGCGTTTGTTTTCGCTGGAGTGTATTCCGTTGACGAGGTTATAGCTACACATTACCGTCCATGGTTTTGCTTTTAAGGCAAGGCGGAAGGCTTCAAGATAAATCTCAAATAAAACGCGGTCATCTACCTCGATGTTTTGGGAATGACGGAAATTCTCGTTGCTATTTAGAGCAAAATGCTTCAAAGATGTTCCTACGCCTTTTCCCTGCAAGCCGTTTATGAATTGATAAGCAAGTTCGCCGGCAAGGAAAGGGTCTTCCGAGTAATATTCAAAATTCCGCCCGCACAAAGGGTTTCTTTTTATATTTACACCCGGACCGAGCAAAACGTCTACCTCATTTTCGATGCAATCGTCTGCGATGCCCTCCGCCACGAGTTTTGCCGTTTCTCTGTTCCAAGAACAGGCTACGAGCGAGCCTGCCGGGTAGGCGGTGCTTTTTATGGTATAATCGGTTTTCCCTTGAACCGTTTCGTGTACCTTACGCAAACCACAAGGTCCGTCGTTCATAAATACAGGAGCGATTTTGCCGTCGAGATCTTCCGTTTGCCAATTGTTTTTTCCGCATAATAATTTTAATTTTTCGTTTAGTGTGAGTTGTGATTTATTCATGTCCCGCTCCTTAATATTTTCGTGCTTTCATTATACATTTTTTACAGTGAAATGTCAATTTTAAATAAAATTTTATATTCATTTTTTTCACTTTTCAGGAAAAACCAGGTTCTTATTTCTTGATAATAATTGTTTGCAAGGAGTACTTATGTTATAATTATAGAAGAATTTTTATTGTCAGTTTCTATTTAAAAGGAAAATGTTTATAGTAGAGATCTTAAGAGGGTTAGATATCTATAAGGACACTTTTATAAATACAAAATAAAAAGCAAACAGC
>ERZ1643249.570-NODE-570-length-41565-cov-5.310431_pt1 | contig 41565 bp, 35 predicted proteins | sample MGYA00579263_ERZ1643249 | MGnify/ENA primary metagenome ERZ1643249 (study PRJEB29033, sample SAMEA4952264) | chicken gut metagenome | biome: Broiler Chicken; feature: Gastrointestinal Tract; material: Caecum | place: Ireland | collected 2018 | study: Broiler...
ATACTTATAAGACTGCACGGTCATTATACCACATTGTATTCCTGTGGAAAAGAAATTTTTCGCAGTTTATAAATCATGCAGCAAACAATCCCCATCATTTCACGTTTTTACTTGCAATATCCACTATGAATCAGTCTTTCTGCCGCAAGCAAAATCCCAGCTTTTCCGGAAGAATATGTTAGGCCGCCTTGCATATAACAGACATAGGGCTCACGCATTGGCGCGTCTGCACTGAGCTCGATTGATGCCCCCTGCACAAATGCACCTGCCGCCATAATAACGGGATCTTCATAGCCAGGCATCGCCCAGGGCTCCGGCGTAACAAATGAATCTACCGGAGCACCAGACTGGATACCCTCACAAAATTTACGAAGCGGGTCTGGCGCGCCGAAAGAAATCGTCTGAATAATATCATAGCGCGGTGTTTCAGGCAGTGGATCTACGACAAACCCTAACATTTGCATGACCTTTGCACAAAAAATAGCAGTCTTAATCGCCTGAGCCGTCACATGCGGTGCCAAAAACAGTCCTTGATAAAGCAGACGGTTCTGCCCCATCGTGCAGCCGCACTCTCCACCAATCCCAGGCGCAGTCAAGCGATACGAAGCGCGCTCAACAAGTTCTTTTTTACCGACGATATATCCTCCTGTAGGTGCCAATCCGCCGCCAGGATTTTTAATCAAAGAACCTGCGCATAAGTCTGCTCCAACTTCGGTAGGTTCCTGTTCCTCTGTAAATTCTCCATAACAGTTATCTACCATAATGACCACCGTTGGATTGACTTTGCGCACCACCGCACATGCTTCTTCAATTTCAGCACAAGACAGCGTCTGTCGCACTGCATACCCACGGGAACGCTGTAAAAAGACCATTTTTACGTCCGGCTTTGCCGCTTCCGCTTCGATTTCCTGCAGATCCAATTTCCCATCTTTGAGTTCTACCTGCCGATATCCAATTCCATACTGCTTCATACTTCCAGGACAATCTCCTGTCACAGTATTCAACAACGTATCATACGGTGCCCCAGTGACTGATAACATTACATCTCCTGGTATTAGCGCCCCAAACAATGCACAAGATAGTGCATGGGTCCCATTTACAAAGCCAAGGCGCACCAGACCGGCTTCTGTTCCAAATAGCTCGGCATAAATAGCGTCCAAAGTGTCTCGGCCATGGTCATCATAACCATATCCGGTTGTTCCCGCAAACATGGTATCCGATACACGGTGATTCCGGAACGATGCCAACACCTTTTGCGTATTGTAATCTGCGATTTGATCAATTCGCGAAAAATATGGGGTTAACTCTGCTTCTGCTTTTTGTCCAAGTTCTATTACGCGATCGGATAATCCCAAAAAATTTTGTCTCATTTGTTAATATTCTCCTAAATCTCTAATATTGCCTCTACTCTATCTTTCTATTATAAAATAAGCAAATCTATGGCCGACACATTCAGGTGCCGGCCATAGATGCGCTTCATTCCATCTCAGTGAAAATTGTATGATTCATACCTGGTAGCGTAAATAAATTATCTGCAGGCGAAGACAAACTCAACACCGAAGTCTGAATGGTTTGTGTCCGACCTCCCTGTTCAGAAAATACGGCGCTATATAATAATCCAGTTGCTGCCGAAATTACATATTCTGCAATACGATCATCTTGTTCAGCCACGACCCGAACCATAGGTTGTCCAGAACGTTCTATCAGTTCTGCCTGCTGAATCTGCTCTGCGGGTAATTGGCATACCGTCTCATACGTCGGAATCATCGCCGCCTCTTCCGGCGTAAAATCCCCCGCCTGTCCACTATAATAGGTGGAACTTCCCGCATCCCAGGCATAAATATGGTCGTTATACTGCAGTTGCACGCGTACGATTCCCCCCTCTGCATCCAGGGTCTCTATCCGATACGCTCCGTTTCTAGCATACTGCCGACAGTGCAAACTGCTCGCTCCACCATCCCAATACAGTGTATTCGTAATCGCGCAGCTATAAGCCTCCGGTCGAGTGAGAGATGCCACGACTGCCTGCACATTATCCGGGCCAATTGAAACCTGCATGATCTTTTTTTCATTTTCCTGCGCCAGTACATCATCCTCTGTAGAAAGTTCTCCGTCTTCTAATTCAGAAGGCAAAATAATGGCCGATTCTCCCGTGGAAAATAAGTTTGAAGATAACACAAAACTCAGTCCCAAAGTTGCTACCATAATGCACGCACAAAGTGCTGCGATAAGAGCCGTCTTCTGCTTGTTAGGCATCGGCTCTCTTCCACCTTTCCTGCCAAACATTGTTTTACGGTTGGAATGGCGTCGGTGCATCCGCACGCAGACCAAAATAATACTCGATCGCATGCACAATACGCTCGCAGGTATGTCCATCGCCATACGGATTCACTGCATGCGCCATAGCCGCATAAGCTGCCGGATCATCTAATAACCCGCAGGCCATTTGATAAATTTTTTCTTCTTCAATGCCTGCCAATTTGACCGTACCTGCCTCAATGGCCTCAGGGCGTTCTGTCTCATGCCGCAGGACCAATACAGGTTTTCCCAAAGAGGGGGCCTCCTCTTGCAATCCGCCTGAATCTGTCATAATCAGATAGCAGCGTGCCATCAAATTGTGCATCTCATCTACCGCTAGCGGTTCAATCAGATGAATCCGCTCCTGCCCGCCCAAAAACTTTTGTGCCGTCTCCCGTACATACGGACTCAAATGAACTGGATAAACAAAATGTACATCTGGATACCGTTCAGATAGGCGCACAATTGCTCGATAAATATTCTCCATCGGCCGGCCATAATTCTCGCGTCGATGGGCAGTCACCAAAATCACACGGTTATGGGCAAAGTCTAATGCCTGTAAAGTGGGGTCCCGAAATATAAAATCATCCCGTACTGTTAGGTGAATCGCATCTACCACTGTATTGCCGCAGACCAGTACATGATCTGTAATCTGCTCGCGTGCTAGGTTATCGCGATTGCGCACCGTAGGTGCAAAATGCAGCTCTGCAATCTGGCCAACCAATTTACGGTTCATTTCTTCCGGGAACGGTGAATATTTGTCATATGTGCGTAACCCAGCTTCAACGTGGCCCACAGGGATCTTATGATAGAATGCCGCAAGCGCACCTGCAAACGTCGTTGATGTATCTCCATGTACCAAAACCAGGTCCGGTTTTGCTTCTGTCAGCACCTCATCCAGGCCCCGAAGAGACTTTTCAGTAATGGTAGCGAGCGTCTGGCGGTCTTCCATAATGTCTAGATCGTAGTCTGGATGGATCTGAAAAATATCTAAAACCTGATCCAGCATTTGCCGATGCTGTGCTGTCACACAGACGATACTCTGTGTATTTGTACAGCTTTCCAGCGCCTGCACCAGCGGTGCCATCTTAATTGCTTCTGGACGGGTGCCAAATACTGTCATCACCTTAACGCTTTTCATTCTCTTCCTGTTCCTTTCTTCCATGCCCAGATTTCTGTAGGCTCCACAGGATACGTCCGCCAACAGCCATCACCAAAATAACGGCCAAAATAAGAATCATCGCTTTGGCTTCTCCACTGGTCGTAAGGATAACCGCAGCTAGGCCCAATGTGCCAGATATCGCATACAAAATTGCGACTGCCTGCTTGACATTGAATCCCATATCTACTAATTTGTGGTGCACATGCCCACGGTCCGGACTCATAGGGCTTCTTCCTTCCATCAAGCGTCTCGTAATTGCAGACGCTGTGTCAAAAATTGGCAGGCCCAAAATTAAGAACGGCACAGCAAACGAAATGACCGCGTAGAACTTAAAAAATCCTTCAATGGACATTGTTGCCAACATAAATCCCAAGAACGTTGAACCGGTATCCCCCATAAAAATCTTTGCTGGATTGAAATTAAACGGAAGGAAGCCAATACAAGCACCCGCAAGTGCAGCCATAGTGATGGCAACCATGATCTCATTCGTCAGCAATCCTACTGCTAGCATGGTCATAGCCGCGATTGAAGATACGCCTGCTGCAAGACCATCCAGGCCGTCAATAAGGTTAACAGCATTGGTGATCCCCACGATCCAGATAATTGTAACCGGTATGGATAAAATGCCAAGAGAAAAATACGGATCACTTGAAAAGGGATTAAAGCTCGTAAAGAACTCTATTTTTAGACCGCCAATGCAAACCGGGATTGCTGCTGCAATAATTTGAATACAAAACTTAAATTTCGCTCCAAGTGCAACAATATCATCAAATATTCCCAACACTACAATAATCATCGCTCCGAGCAAGATGCTCAGCATCTGTGCGTCGAGTTTCCCGAAAATCATAAGAGCAGCCATAAATCCCATAAATATTGCCAGACCACCCATGCGGGGGATTGGCTTTTTATGCATACGCCGGCTGTCGCGAGGCACGTCCATCGCGCCAACTTTATGTGCAAACTCGCTGACGTGGGGCGTTAGCCAAAAGGATAGGATCCCCGACAATGCGAACGCACCCAGCACCAGCAGCACCACTTTATACTCTTGTGCCATCTGAACCTCGCTTTATCGTTTAATAAAACCAACCTTACGGTATACCTTGTCAAGCGTTTTCCGCGCCAAGTATGTTGCACGTTGTGCACCGTCCGTATATACCTGCATTAAATAGTCCTTATTCTTGAGCAGATCCTCGGTCTTTTCACGAATGGGACGGAGCAATTCTACGACGGCCTCTCCCACTGCCGGCTTAAATTCAGCATATCCTTTTCCTGCAAATTCATTCTGTGCAGATTCAATGCTCTGATTTGTCGCCAATGCATAAATCTGGAGAAGATTAGATACACCGGGCTTATTTTCCCAATCCATTATAATCTTCGCATCCGAATCTGTGACAGCTCGCTTGAATTTGCGCATGATATCATCAGGTGTATCCATTAGTAAGATAAAGCCATTTGCGTTTTCGTCCGACTTACTCATTTTCCGTGTCGGATCCTGTAAAGACATGATTTTCGCTCCTGTCTTTGGAATATATGCCTCCGGCATTGTGAACGTCTCTGAATAAATACCGTTAAAACGCTGTGCAATATTTCGGGTCAGCTCAATATGCTGCAATTGATCAACGCCAACTGGTACCAAATCTGTTTGATAGAGCAAGATATCCGCTGCCATCAACACAGGATAGTCAAATAATCCCGCATTCACGTTATCTGCATGCTTCGCTGACTTATCCTTAAATTGAGTCATACGAGATAACTCTCCGAACATAGAATAGCAGTTCAGTACCCAAGACAACTCCGCATGGGCCGGAACATGACTCTGGATAAACAAAATGCTCTTTTGCGGGTCTAATCCACATGCCATGTACTGAGCCAATACTTCCAAGGTCTGACGACGTAGATCAGCTGGATTTTGCCGTACTGTAATTGCATGTAAATCTACCACGCAGTAAATACAATTATATTCTTCCTGCAAAATCGGAAAATTTCGAATCGCACCCAGATAGTTTCCCAGGGTTAACTTGCCCGAGGGCTGCACCCCCGAAAAGATTGTCTTCTTCTTTTCCGTCATTTCACTCATAAAAACTAACTTCCCTTTGAATTTTATTTTCATTGGCCCGGTCGTGTGCGAAGCCGTATATCTAAAAGACATCATAGCACATTTTAGCGTTGCTTGCAATCAACTTCTATAGTTTTATCCGGAACCTCAGCCGATTGCGATAAGGTCTCTCCGCGCTACATTGACAATTGTTCTAAATCTCCGTATGATATAAAAAAGCGGATCGTTATGCAGCCGCAGAAAATGAGGCGAAAAAATGAAGAACTATCTATTAGCTCTTGACCAGGGAACCACATCCTCACGCGCAATTCTATTTGATCGGGAGCAGAATATCCTGGCCATCTCACAGCGTGAATTGACTCAAATCTATCCACGAGAAGGATGGGTTGAGCAAAATCCAATGGAAATCTACTCTTCTCAATACGCCGTTATGGTAGAAGCGCTTGCGTCGGCAAATGTCCCAGCCGATCAGGTTGCCGCAATCGGCATTACCAATCAGCGAGAAACAACTATTTTATGGGATCGAAAGAGCGGCCTGCCCATTTACAATGCGATCGTATGGCAATGCCGCCGCACAGCACCGATCGTACAACAGCTTATTACGGACGGGTTAGATACACACATTCGTAAAACAACCGGCCTAGTCCCAGACGCATATTTCTCTGCGACGAAAATCAAATGGATCTTGGATCATGTTGATGGCGCTCGCGAACGTGCGCAGCAGGGCGATATTCTGTTCGGTACTGTGGACTGTTGGTTGACCTGGAAGCTGACTGGTGGGAAAGTTCATATTACTGACGCGACCAATGCCTCCCGCACGATGCTCTATGATATCCATAAGCGGGATTGGGATGATACGCTTTTACCGGCGCTGGATATTCCCCGCGCCATGTTACCCGAAGTCCATTCTTCCAGCGAAGTATATGGTTATGCCGCTTTGCCCGATGCCCGCATTCCAATCGCTGGTATCGCGGGTGATCAGCAAGCCGCGCTTTTTGGGCAGACCTGTTTCTCTGAAGGCGATGCAAAAAACACCTATGGAACGGGCTGCTTTTTGCTGATGAATACAGGAAGCAAAGCAGTAGAAAGTCAAAATGGACTTGTGACAACAATTGCAATCCAACTGGGCGATACCGTGCAATATGCTCTTGAAGGTTCGGTTTTCGTTGGCGGTGCCGTGATTCAATGGCTACGTGACGAGATGCGCTTTTTTAGCGAGGCACGCGATGCCGAATACTATGCACAGAAGGTCAAGGATACTGGCGGAGTCTATCTCGTTCCAGCCTTTACCGGCTTAGGTGCGCCATATTGGGATATGTATGCCCGCGGATGCCTTGTCGGCATTACCCGTGGCACAAAACGCGAGCATATCATCCGAGCTGCCCAAGAATCCATTGCATACCAGTCCAATGATCTGCTCTCAGCCATGCAGCGAGATTACGGGCAACAGATCCAGGAGCTAAATGTTGATGGCGGTGCCAGTCGGGACGCGTTTCTCATGCAATTCCCAGCAGATATTTCTCAGTGTCCGATCCGGCGGCCGGTCATTCGGGAAACAACCGCACTGGGAGCTGCGTATTTAGCCGGCCTTGCAACCGGTGTATGGGCAAATCCAGCGGAGCTCAAACAGCTCTGGCGATGCGATACTGTATTCATGCCCAAAATGGAAGAGGCCGTGCGGCAGTGCAAATTGCACGGTTGGCAAAAGGCTGTTGGGCGCAGTCTGCATTGGATCGATCCGGAAGAGGAGCGGCAATAAGTATGCCTTGGTGTCCATATTGTAAAACTGAATATCAATCTGGTGTGACGCATTGCTCCGATTGCGGTGCACCATTGGTTAAAGAACTTCCCAGCCATACTGATCCTGCCGGCCTACGGCCTGTGTTTTTAACTGAAATTCGGAGAGATGTCGATGCTGCATTGGTCGTCCAGCTTCTGGAGGGCAATGGAATTCCTGTTTTACAGCATGGATGTTTGGAAGCTGACCATCTTGCTCTACTCTATACAGGCACCACATTATGCGGTCGAAAATTATACGTCAGTGAAGACCAATTAGAACAGGCATCTGAATTGCTTCAAGTCTATCAAAATCAGCAGGGGCAGTTTTTATATGATGCGGATGCATTTGTTACCCAGGCAGAAGAACCATCTGTATCTGAAAATCGGCATCCGATTTGGCATTGGATACTTCGCTTGGGCATCACAGCTTCCGCTGGTCTGCTGATTGCACAAATCTCTCCCATCCTAGGCATTCTTTCATTCGGGTTCCTATTAATCACAGCATGGATTGTGCCATAAGAAGAACGCCACTTACCACAACTATCATATTGGTTCCGGACTTATGTCTGATAAACTATATGCGTAAAGCCGAACACAACAAAACCGGATATCCAGATCTTTGCTGGATATCCGGTTTCTTTTTGAAGGTTATCCTTTGACGACTTTGTGGAAAGTTTTCTTTCCCTTCTTAATAATACGTTCGGAGGCAAAATCTGCACTCGATAGCCGCATTTTAAAGTCAGTTACCTTACTGCCATCGATAGATACGCCACCGCCCTGCACAAGCTTACGTGCCTCTCCATTGGAAGCTGCCAAGCCACATTTGACCAGCAACGTTAGAACACCTATCGTGTCATCTGCGAAGTCTGCATCTGTCAATGTCGTAGTTGGCATATTTTCACTCGACTGTCCGCCGACAAATATACTGTGTGCTGCATCCTGCGCCTTATCGGCTTCTTCCTTTCCATGTACCAGTTCGGTCAGCTCGTACGCTAGGATTTCCTTTGCACGATTCAACTGCGCGCCTTCCCAGCTATCCATCTCTTCAATCTGCTCAAGCGGCAAGAATGTCAACATACGAATACACTTCAAAACATCGGCATCGTCAACATTACGCCAGTACTGATAGAAATCATAAGGGCTTGTCTTGTTCGGATCCAGCCAAACAGCCCCTGATGCAGTTTTCCCCATCTTTTTTCCTTCCGAGTTTAGAAGCAGAGTGATGGTCATAGCATGTGCATCCTTACCCAGCTTACGGCGGATCAATTCGGTGCCGCCCAGCATATTAGACCACTGGTCATTGCCTCCAAACTGCATATTACAGCCGTAATGCTGGAACAAATAATAAAAGTCGTAGGACTGCATGATCATGTAATTAAATTCCAGAAAAGATAAGCCTTTCTCCATGCGCTGCTTATAGCATTCTGCTCGCAACATATTATTAACCGAAAAGCATGCGCCAACTTCACGCAGTAATTCAATATAGTTGAGTCCAAGTAACCAATCGGCATTGTTGACCATTTGTGCCTTGCCTTCTCCGAACTCAATAAAACGCTCCATCTGTTTTTTGAAGCAATCGCAGTTATGCTGTATGGTTTCTGGCGTCATCATTGAGCGCATGTCCGTACGTCCCGACGGATCTCCAATATAGCCAGTGCCGCCTCCAACGAGAGCAATAGGCTTATTTCCCGCCATCTGCAGACGCTTCATTAAGCAAAGTGCCATAAAATGGCCAACATGCAGGCTATCTGCTGTGGGATCAAACCCAATATAAAAGGTCGCCTTTCCATTGTTGATCATTTCGCTGATCTCAGCCTCATTGGTCACTTGTGCAATCAATCCGCGAGCCTTTAGCTCATCATACAATTTCATCGGTTGTCAAACCCTTTCTACGTTTATATTTTTCAGTTCCCGAATCCCAGGTTTTACGGGGCTCGTTCTTTGCAATTCTCATGAAAAATCTTCATAGCATTTCCTTTTTTAAAAGGCAAGCCTGTTCCAAAAGCTCTTTTGCGTTGCTGCGCGTCTTTTCAGTAATCTGATCTCCTGCAAGCATACGTGCAATCTCATCGATACGTGCATCCTCCACAATCGGTGCCACCGAAGTATAGGTGCGCTCTCCTTGTACCGACTTACAAATCAGCAAGTGCTGATCTCCCATTGCTGCAATCTGCGGTAAATGCGTGACACACAGTGTCTGTTTCTTGGTCCCGATCTGTACTAGTTTGCGGGCGATTTTCTGCGCTGCTCGGCCACTTACACCGGTGTCAATCTCATCAAAAATCAGTGTGCCGACTGCTTCGCGCGCCGTTAAGACATTTTTCATCGCCAACATGATTCTCGACAATTCTCCACCAGAGGCCACCTTTGACAGCGATTTTAGCGATTCACCCGGATTAACCGAAATCAAAAATGAAACTGAATCCAGCCCACGAGTCGTCAATTTCGTGCCAGTTTCTACTTGGATAGATAGCTGAACTTTATTCATGTCCAAGTCTGCTAACTCATCCACAATGCGTGCTTCTAGCCGCTTTGCTGCCTCACGGCGGCATCGAGACATTTCTTGCGCCAATTCTTTTGCCTGCGCTAGAAACTGCTTGTAGGAAGCCTTTAATTCTTCGCGGCGTTCATCCGCAGACTGTAGTTGCTCCAGTTCTGCACGGCTGCGGGCCGCATACGCCTTAATCTCTGCAATAGTACCGCCGTATTTCTGTTCCAAGCGATAAATTTCATCCAACCGACTTTCTACCATTTCCTGTTCACTTGGTGAGAATTCTATTTTCCCCAGCTCCGCCGCAATTGTATCGCGCAATTCTAGAAGCAAATATTTTGCCTCTTCTGCACGTTCTCCAATCGATTTCAGGCGGTCTGAAATATCGCTAAGATCTGAAAGTGCATTGGCCACCTGTTCCACCAACACGCACGCCCCGCTCTCTTCATCGTCCAACGCTTCTTGTGCTTCTTCCAAGGTACGTGCAAGATGTCCCGCATTATCAAAATATGCTTTGCGTGCAACCAAAGCTTCTTCTTCCCCATCAACGAGCTCGGCACCCTCAATCTCTTCGAGATGAAACGACAATAGATCGAGTCGCTGCAGCCGCTCTTGCTCACTACGCTCCAGCGCGTTGAGTTGTCGTTTCATTGTCAGCAGTTTATGATATAACGGCTGATATTCTGCCAAGATCGGTGCGATGTCTGCAAAACTGTCCAAAAATTCAATATGCGCATCATCGTCCATAAGTTTTTGTCCATCATGCTGGCCATGAATATTTATCAAATAGGGCGATAATTCACGCAAAACGGAAACAGATACCGGTTTCATGTTCACGCGACATACGGTTTTTCCATCTGCTGATAGCTGCCGCTGAATATGCACACTATCCGCTTCTTCGCCATCCAAGCCATATTCCTGCAGTTTTTCAGTTAATTCCGGCGGTAATTCGGTAAAAATCGCACTTACAAAGCCTTTTGATGCCCCTGCTCGAACCAAATCTCTGCTTGTGCGCCGTCCTAAGATCGCTCCGACAGAATCGATGATGATGGACTTTCCTGCGCCTGTCTCACCGCTGAGTACCGTGAGACCTTTTTCAAATTCTATGTCTGCACGCTCAATCACTGCGATATTTTCAATGTGTAATAGACTTAGCACCTTAAACCGTCTCTCCTATCCAACTTTAGGATAACATGGTACGCGCTTCTGCGCAGAAGTTGTCCGCTGCTTCATTGTCCTTCATAACGATAAAAACGGTATCATCACCGCCAAGAGAGCCGACAACCGCCTTATTCCGCATTGCATCAATTGCCATCGCAGCCGCTTGCCCTAAGCCAGGCAATGTCTTAATAACGACTATGTTCTGTGCTGTATTGATATCCGTAACACATTCTTTAAAGATATTGCGTAAGCGCGTTGTAAAATTGCTCTCTACCTCTGACGAAGCAACCGCGTATTTATATTTACCCGTTTCGGATGATAAAATTTTAATCAAACGCAGTTCTTTGATATCACGCGAAACCGTCGCCTGCGTTGTATTATATCCAACATTTCGTAGTTGTTCAGAAAGCTCCTCCTGGGTCTCAATCTCGTGCTTGTCGATCAAATCCAGTATCTTTGCCTGCCTCTGAAATTTCATTCTGCTCCACCTCCATCCGATAACTTATGGCGTAAAATCTGATAAAAGTTTCGATTTTTTACTCGAATTAATCGAGCGGGATGTGATGCTCGACTGATTGCAACGATATCCCCCGGACGCATTTCAAAACCGTCTTCACCATCGGCCGACACACACGCGGCTCCGCCATCCATGCCAAATGCCTGCACAGTCAACTTTCGATTTGGGGAAAATACTAAAGGCTTTGCTCCGATCGTAAACGGGCATACTGGTGTAACCGCAATATTTTCTGCCGTCGGTTCAATAATAGGGCCTCCGGCTGAATGGGAGTATGCCGTCGTACCGGTTGGTGTCGCTAGGATCAGCCCATCTCCCTTAAAATCAGTCACAATGTCTCCGTCTGCGCGTAAAATCATCCGAATGATATGGAATGGGTGATTTTTGGAGATCATAACCTCGTTGAGCGCCGTACGTTCATACACACTTTGCCCATCCCGCATCACATGAGCCGTCAGCATCATACGATCGTCAATTTGAAAATCTCCTGTACAAAGACGTGCAACGAGAGGAATTTCTCCAGGCTCCAGCTCGGTCATAAAACCAACATGGCCTAGATTGACTCCAAGAATGGGGGTTCCATAGCGCGCAGCTATATCTGCAATGCGCAAAATAGTCCCATCTCCTCCCAACACAACCATTGCATCGGCCGATTTAACACCTTGCTCCAACTCTAAATACTGGATGCCAACAAGTTCTTCGCCTAATACAGCCGATTCCCGAGCCATCAGCACTGTTGCTCCGTTCGCAGTTAAAGCTGCATAAGTCTGCCGGACAGCCTCCGCAATTCCTCGTTTACGTAGATTTGGACTGATCAAGATCTTTGTCATGTATGCTTCCCAACCTTATCCTGCATCCAGCTCAGCATGCGCTTGGCGTACGAGCTGATCGATATCAATCTCACGTTCGGGCAGCATTTTGCCCAGATAACCTAAAAATTCGATATTTCCTTCGGGCCCCTTAATCGGCGAAAACGTCATGTCATGCACATGCATGCCAGCCACATGCGCATTCTCCACAAAGGCTTCCAAGACTTCACGATGGATCTTGGGGTCACGTACAACTCCCTTTTTTCCCACCTTACCTTTTCCAGCTTCAAATTGTGGCTTAATGAGGCAAGCAATCCGCCCGTTTTCATCCAACAATTCGGAGACCACCGGAAGAACTAATTTTAAGGAGATAAAAGATACATCTATGACTGCCAGAGATGGGACTTCTTCCAGCATATCTGGAGTTACGTAGCGGATATTCGTACGCTCCATACATTTGACCCGGGGATCTATGCGCAGCTGATATGCCAATTGCCCGTATCCCACATCAATAGAATAAACTTTAACTGCTCCTCGCTGCAGCAAACAATCGGTAAATCCACCTGTTGAAGCCCCAACATCCATCACCACAAGTCCACAGGGATCAATTTCAAAATAGGAGAGTGCCTTCTCTATTTTTTTGCCGCCACGCGATACAAACTGTTTTGTATTGGAACGCACCTCAATCTGTGCATCCTCTGCGACCATGGTACCTGCCTTATCAGCCTTTTGCCCATTCACATAGACAAGGCCTTCCATAATTGTTGTCTTCGCTCGTTCTCTGGAAGGAACTAATCCTTGTTCAAAAATTAATACATCCAACCGTTTCTTAGCCAATGCATTTATCCTTTCCTTGTTGCAGGATATTTTTCAGAGAAGACGCTAAGCTCTCTCCATCAATCCCACATAGCTTATAAATTTCACGTACTGAGCCATGCGGCAGAAAACGATTTCCTACATTATAGCAATGTACTGTATGACCGCTGTTGCTATCATATTCTGCCAAAGCATGTTGAAATGCCTCTGCGAAGGAGCCATTCTGGACAACATCCTCCACAATTGCGACTTGTTTTGCTAGACTATCAAACATTTCCTGAGAAAGTCGTTCTGTTTCTGGGGAAATCTCGTTAATCTTCCAAATATTACACCAAATGCCCTCTCGCTCCAAGAGCTGAGCAGCCATCAGTGCTTCATTAATTAAAATTCCATACGCCACGATGGTGACATCCGGGTGATTCACTTCCCGAATACATTTCGCCCACGCAGATGAGGTATCCTGTCGATATTCCCCTTCTCCACCTCGTGGATATCGGATTGCAATAGCTCCCCCTGAAGTATTGTGATACAATGCACGCGTTAGCATTGCCCTTAATTCGGCAAAATTAGACGGGCATAGGATCGTCATTCCGGGAATCGTACGCAAAAAAGGAATATCGAACGTTCCATTGTGTGTTGCACCGTCCGCCCCGACGATACCTGCTCGATCGACTGCAAAGATTGCCGGAATATCACCCGCTATCGCCACATCGTGAATCAACTGATCATACGAGCGCTGCAAAAATGTCGCATAAAGCGCACAAACCGGCCGTAATCCCTGTTTTGCCATGCCAGAAGTCAAAGCAACGGCATGTTCTTCTGCAATGCCAACATCAAAAAAACGATCCGGAAATTCCTTTGAAAAATTAGATAAGCCTGTCCCTGATGGCATCGCCGCAGTTACTGCGCAAATACGCCCATCCGATCGTGCTAATTTTGAAAGCTCCGCACCGAAAATTGCAGAAAAGTCCGGTGCTGATGGTGATATTTTTCCAGTTGATGCATCAAATTTTGGTACACCATGAAATTTTTCTGGAGCATTTTCTGCGTACGGATAACCTTTTCCTTTTTTTGTCATAACATGCAGCAACACCGGACATTTGAGCCGCTTCGCTAACTGTAGATGGAACGTTAATGCTTTTAAATCATGGCCATCCACGGGCCCTAAATACGTAAAACCCATCTGTTCGAACATCGAACTCGGCAACATTACCGACTTAATGGCGCTCTTGATTTTCGTTCCCTGTGCCACAATGGCCTTTCCACCAGGAATACGTGCCAAGGAGTGTTTTAAATGACTTTTGGCATTGAGATATCGAGGTGATACCCGCAACCGGGCAAGATGACGTGCCATTCCGCCGACATTTTTGTCAATAGACATATTGTTATCATTGAGCACAACGATGATCGGTTCCTTGCTGGCACCTGCATCCGTCAGCGCTTCGTAAGCCATCCCGCCAGTCAACGCTCCGTCACCGATGACGGCGACAACGTGGTACTTCTCTCCACGGATAGTGCGGGCGTGTGCCATCCCTAGGGCGACAGAAACCGAGCTCGATGCATGACCTGTAATGCACGGGTCGGTAATGCTTTCACTTGGCTTCATAAATCCGCATAGGCCGCCATACATACGCAAATGATCAAACTGATCCTTGCGGCCAGTCAGAATTTTGTGTACATAGCTCTGATGGCCGACATCATAAATGATGCGATCCCGCCTGGAATCAAATTCCCGCTCCAGTACGACAGCCAACTCTACAATACCAAGATTCGAAGCCAAATGCCCCCCGGTTTGTGATACATGATCCACAATAAAATCTCGAAGTGCATTGCACAGTTCTTCTTGCAACGGAAATGACAGGCCTCGTAAATCTTCTGCTCCTGAAATCCGATCTAGGATGCCGTATCGATTTGTAATATTATTCACTATGGATTCACCGTTTCTTTTCACGCGGAAGATGCAAAAAGGCTAATATGCGTCCAGCCGTATGGACCACAGATACGCTTTTGGAGATACCGAATGCTTTTCCTGTCGCCTTCCCACCAATCGTAGCCGCTGCAATACATCCTGTTACGGTCAACGAAATTATCAGAGTTGGCAAAGCTGATAAGCCCTGTGTAATGTTTGCAATAATCACAGCGCCTGTCGCACCGGAAATAATGCCGGAAATATCACCCACAACATCGTTGCAAATACTTGCGACCTTCTCTGCATTCTGTGCCAACCAGACAGCCTGTCTAGCACCTTTCACTTTTTTAGCCGCCATGGAATGCAATTCCTTCTCAGTTACCGAAGTTGCTGCCACACCTATAATATCAAACAAGATACCAAAGAGTATGAACAACAATAAAATAAAAAAAGCGATGACATTATTGACCGTTGCAAGCGCCCCATTGGAGAGGTAAGACATCGACACGGAAATAAAAAAGGATAGCGGTGTAATCGTCGCAACCCATTTCCAATTCACCTGGCGCCAAAAACTGTTTTTTTGCTTCTTCCTATGTTTGTCTGATGTGTCCAATTTCGCTCTCCTTGTCAAAAACAAGTTATTTTCAACTGCAAAGAATGCCCGAAACAAAATGTTCCAGGCATCTCCTCAAGACCATAAAAATGTGACAGCGGGGGTGGTAAATCTTGCGGCTTAGGTTCGGTTGGATTTCCCCGAAAACTGCCGTGCGTCGCCGCTCCGGTGGTTTCCCTTTAAAGTCTGCGCCGGAGTGTTACCACATCCGGGACCGAATTGCCACTGAGTCCGCACTGCAATCCCACGCCCGCCCGTATCACAGACAGTCTAGGTGTTTTCCACGACAGATTCAGCATTCTCCTTAGCCTCTTTTGCAACTATGGTTTCAGCGATCAATGCCTTCATAGCTATGGCCATAGCTATGAAGGTGGGTATCCCATCCACCATAACCACGCAAGGCAGGCTACTCTGTACACAGCACGTTGAGGCGTCGCACAGAACTTCCTATTGGACAAGGTTCCTTACGTCTTTCGCTGCACCGCAATACAGGTTTCACCCCGGTCCGTAAAGCATCCATCAATTCATTCAGAATGCTATAGGTGCTCCACAGAGTCGGGTCTCCACGGCAACCGGGTCGGTATTTCATGCCATTGAAACGCGCCCGAAAGCCTTAACCTCCAGCACCCACCCCAAACTGGGCGTAAGAAGCAAGCACCAGAGACTTCATCGATGTGCCCTTCGATGGCTTTTTAGGTCCATCCTAGGGAGAAGCTGTCTGACTAGAATACTGCGTCACATGGATTACGTTACCACAACCGTCGTCTTTTTTCAAGCAGCTGTGTGTAAATTTTATGCGAATATTACAAATTTATTCATTTTGTTCTTCCAACCATGCTGTTTGCCAGTTGGATTAAAAATTGTGGCTCGTTAAACGCATGGATGGCTGCTATCGCTTCATCAGTCAAGGATCTTACCATTTCTTTGCATTTTTGAATGCCAATCAGGGCCGGAAATGTTGCTTTTCCCTGTTCAAGGTCGGAACCAATCGGCTTTCCGAAAACCGATTCATCCCCTTCAATATCTAAGATATCATCCTGAATTTGAAAGGCCAGTCCCAACCGATCTGCATAAGTTTGCGCGGCTTGCAATTGCTGCGAGGATGCCTTTCCCAAAGTACAGCCCATCTTGACTGCAGCACGAATCAGACCACCCGTTTTTTTATCCTGCAAATTCGCAAGTTCCTCAAATGTGGGATTCGTATGCTCAGCAGCAAGATCTAATACTTGTCCGCCAATCATGCCATAATATCCGGATTCATGTGCCAATATATGGATTGCATCTACTATCTGACCTGCTTGCAATTGATCTCTGTCAGAAAAGTGTGTTATCGTTTCAAATGCATACGTTAACAGGGCATCGCCCGCTAAAACAGCAAAGCCTTCCCCATACACTTTATGATTTGTCGGCTTTCCGCGGCGCAGATCGTCATTGTCCATACAAGGAAGATCATCGTGAATGAGTGAATAAGTATGAATCATCTCCAGGGCGCATGCAAAAGGGACTGCTAACTCAGGCTGTCCCCCTGAAGCCCTGCAAAACTCCATTGTCAGCACCGGCCGCAGTCGCTTGCCGCCCGATAGCAGCGAATATCGCATGGCTTCGACGATTTTTTCCTGTCCGGAACATCCGCGAACCGTTAAATATTGATCCAGCGCATGCTCAATTGTGACAATGTCCTCTTGCAGTTGTTCTGCAAATTCCATGATAGGCCCTCCTATTGCGCATCAAACGGAGTTTCTTTTATTGTGTGATCTTCATTTGTTGTCATCTGTACGACTTTTTGCTCTGCTTTCTCCAACTGTATGTGCAGAGATGCAGCCAGCTTGGATCCCTCTTCAAAAAGGCGCAGGCTTTCCTCCAGCGGAGCCTCTCCCTTTTCCATCAGACGAACAATTTCCTCAAGTCTCTGCATGGATTGTTCAAAAGTTTGCTTCTTTGCCATAATTATTTCCTCGATTTTTCTACCGATTGTACGCGAACTTTTGCTCCTCCCCGCGCAAAACGCAAAAAAAGGATATCACCAGATTGCAGTACAGTGCTGTCAGTAATTACGGTGCCTGCGGCATCAGTTGTCACAGAAAATCCACGTGCCAGCACTTTGAGTGGGCTGAGCGCATCCAATCTGCCCGTTAACGTTTGGAGATTGGCCTGTTCTTTTTTCATTCGCAATCGTCCTGCTTGATCCAATCGCTTCTTTTGATATTCTAGCTTGGTTCGAACTGCACTCATATTGTGTTTTTGCGCCAGTATGAGCCGCGTCGTTAAGTCCATCACGGATTGATGGCGCTCTGCAAAATATCGCACGGGTGTGCAGCGTTCCAAGCGCTCTGCGGACGCATGCAGCTGATTGCGTCGCAGTCTCAGTTGCCTTTGCATGGCACCGAACAATCGCTCTTCTATCCGATCCAATGTAATCTGAAATTCGGCCATATCTGGTACTGCCAACTCGGCTGCGCCGGATGGTGTAGGCGCTCGTAAATCTGCAACAAAATCTGCAATTGTTACATCTGGTTCATGGCCGACCGCCGAAATAACTGGGATTTTACTGTCATAAATCGCACGGGCTACAATTTCTTCGTTAAATGCCCACAAGTCTTCCAGCGAACCGCCGCCGCGTCCTACAATTATGACGTCCGCACTACCGTAGACATTCGCCAGGGCAATCGTCTGGGCAATGTCAGCGGGTGCACGAGCCCCTTGGACTAACACCGGCCATACCTCGATTTTCGCCAGCGGCCAGCGACGGCCCAAAATACGAATCATATCACGTACAGCTGCGCCGGTTGGCGAGGTTATCAGAGCAATCGTCTCAGGCATCTGTGGAATTTCTTTTTTATGCTCTTGGGCAAATAGACCTTCCATATATAGGCGTGACTTGAGCTGCTCAAACGCCATATGCAGAGCACCTGCACCGTCGGGCATAAGATCTGCCATGTACAGCTGTACTTGCCCAGTCTTCGGGAAGGAACTCACACGTCCGCGCGCAATCACTTTCATTCCATTCTGCAGCCGAAAGCGCAAACGGGCAGCATCTCCGCGAAACATAACCGCATTGATTGCGCCGCCTTCATCCTTTAGGGTCATATAGTGATGTCCCGATGTATGCTGCTTGTAATTGGATATTTCTCCTTGCACAAATACGTTGCGAAAAGTTGGATTACTCTCCAAAAGGCCTTTGATTTCTTGATTCAGCTGTGTGACAGAATACACATGGCTCATAACAGGATCTCTCCATTCTGCATAGCTGCAAGTACTGCGGCGCCTACTGCATTATCCCCAGACAGCTTCGGTTCTGCAAATCGTGCGCCAAAACGTGTAGACATCCGCTTCTGAATCATCCGGTTACTCATGACGCCTCCGGCACACAGTACAGGCAAGCGCTCTACTTTTTGTGCCTGTTCGGTTGCCTTTTCTACTGCAGCACAGATTGTACGCAACGCAAAAAATGCGATGTCCGTAGATGCTTCCTCTCGGGTACACATATCCTGTATCTTATTTTCTATGCCCGACAAAGAAAACTGGCAATTTTGAACTTTGGGGCGAAAATATTCGATGCTATCTGAATGATTTGCCAAATTTTCCAGTGCTTCGCCGGCTGGAAATGACAGACCAAGCAACGCTCCCGTACGGTCTACCAATTGCCCAGCTGCCAAATCGGTTGTTCCCCCGATTCGTTGTGCTAGCGGTAACTTATCTTCTCCCGGGCGCACATGCAATAGTTCGGTTGTTCCTCCGGATAGATGCCAAGCATAAAATTCCCGTTGGTGCAGCCAAGGCAATACATTCGCAGACAACGCAGCCGCAGCAAGATGGCCCTGCTGATGAGAGCAGGTGTACAGTGGTATTTGCAGCAGGTGCGCAATGCTTCGCGCTACATTCTCCCCTGCCAAAAAGCATGGCATATAAGAGCCTTCCACCGCCCTAGGCCGCGTTGAAACACAGATTGCTCGAATCTCTTGGCCGGAGATATCGGGAAGCCTTCCAATCATTTCATGTAAATGCAGGGTATGCTGAAATAGTGCTTCTGACTGTCTCAGTCCAATTTTGCCCGCAGGTACATCGAGCAAACGCCCGCTATTATGCCATTCCTGATCTTCCGCATTAAAAAGCGCAGCAGATGTTCGATAATTGGAGGTATCAATGCCGAGATACCATCGACTCATGTAGCACTCGTCTCCATTGTCCGGGCAATTGCGCCCAAAACTCCATTGATAAATGATGCTGCTTCATCGGAATCATAAGTCTTGGCTAATTCAACCGCTTCATTGATTGCCACACCTATAGGTACGTCCTGTACATAGTGCATCTCATAAATCGCCAGTCTCAGCACAGCAATTGTGATGCGGGACAGGCGTGCTAACGTCCATCCACGCGCATTGGCCTCAATCTGCGCATCCAGTTCTTCGCGGTGCGCCGCAACTCCCTTCACCGTCGAGACAATATATTGCGTCTGCGCCTGGTCCAATTTTCCTGCATACAGACTAATGTCCCCGCTGATAGAGTGCATAATTTCTTCGTCTAATCGCTCTGCCATTACATTCTCTGCCTCAAAAGCGCCAAATCCCAATTCAAAAATCAAGTGCAGGGCAATTTCTCTTGCTTGTTTTCGATTTACAGTATTGCTCACGGTATTCCTCCGTCAAAATTCTTCAGACTTCAATATTTAATATGTTTATTGTACTCGATGGCCTGTATAATTGCAAGCGCTTGCATACAATCAGACGGCATTCAATTGAAAATTTCACCGGCATTCTCCCGAAACATTTGTGCAACCCGCTCGCGCAGAGCCCTGTGCTGCAAGAGTTCCGGGTCCTGGCGCAGCACTCTCTCCGCTTCCCTCTTTGCCTCCTGCATCAACATTAAATTTGCCGAGAGATCCGCTACCTTCAATTCAGGCAGTCCATGCTGCCGCTTTCCGAAGAAGTCTCCTGGGCCACGCTGTGCTAAATCTGCCCGAGCAATCTCAAATCCATCGTTGGTCTCACACAAAATTTTGAGCCGTTTGCGCGCCTGCAATCCTTTATCTGCGCCGAAACATATACAGTAAGAGCGCCTGCTACCGCGTCCTACGCGTCCACGCAGCTGATGCAGTTGGGATAGGCCGAATCGATCTGCATCTTCAATCACCATAAGACAAGCATTTGGTACGTTTACGCCCACCTCAATTACTGTGGTAGTCACAAGGATATCTAACCTTCCTGCAGCAAAATCTTGCATGACGGACTCCTTATCTGCAGCTTTCATCTTGCCATATACCACGCCAATCCGACAGCGCGGCAACATTTTTCGCAGCTGTGCCGCATGCTCTTGGGCGCTTTTTAAAGGCAAGCCGCCCTCAGTAACCAGTGGGCAAACAACATACACCTGCCCACCTTCCTGAATCTGCTTCTCCATAAACGCATAGATACGCAAGCGTAAATTTTCTCCGACTGCAAATGTCTCCACCGGCATACGTCCAGGCGGTAACTCATCTACAACAGACACGTCCAAATCACCATATAAGATCAGTGCCAGCGTCCTGGGGATCGGCGTGGCCGACATGACAAGCATGTGCGGCCGTTCCCCTTTTTCATTTAATGCTGCGCGCTGTGCAACGCCAAAGCGGTGCTGTTCATCCACCACAACCGCACCCAATCGTTGGAACTCTACATCCTTTTGAATGACTGCATGCGTCCCAATGACAATCTGGATTTCTCCTGCTGCAATTTTTTCTTTACACTCACGCTTTTGTTTGGCTGTCATAGATCCAGAAAGCAACGCACAAGTGATCCCTTTCTGCGCGAATATCGGGGACAGCGATTCCATGTGTTGCGCCGCAAGGATCTCTGTAGGCGCCATGATTGCCGACTGATATCCGTTCACTGCTGCCAAAAAGCACAACACTGCTGCTATCATCGTTTTGCCAGACCCAACATCCCCTTGGACCAGACGGTTCATTGGCTTACCGCTTTGCACGTCATGCCAAATATCTTCTGCCGCACGACGCTGTGCGGTTGTAGGCTCAAAAGGAAGCAGTACCCAAAACGCGCTTGGAAAACCTCTTTTCAAACAGATCCCCTGTTCGTCCTTGCGTCTGCGTCTCAAATAAGACAAACCACAGCACAGCAGAAATAACTCCTCAAAGATGATACGCCGCCGGGCCTGTTCCACTTGTTCTAATGTTTCTGGCCGGTGAATCAAACGTATCGCTTCAGCCTGTGATAACAATCGATGGCGTGCACATATTTCGGAAGGCATCCAATCCATTTGTGTATGCAAGGCATCCAGCGCGGCAGAAGTAATCCGATAAAGATCTTTTTGCGTCAGGCCTGCTGTGAGTGGATAAAGTGGAACAATGCGCTGCGGAGGCGGCAAATGTGGCGTCACAGGCTCATAATCTGGCGATACTATGCTTCTCCACTTTCCACTCCCCTGTATCCGGCCGTAAAACACATATTCTTGCCCTTCTTTCAGCGCATTTGCTGTATAGGGATTATTATAATATGTGACCATGAGTGTTCCTGACGTGTCAAAAATCCGAAAGCGTGTAATTTCCATACCCTTTCGAATATGCCGTGTCACTGGCTGTGTGCCTACCACCGCGCAGACGCAGGCGTTTTTCCCTTCCTGCACCGTCGCAATTGGTTGAATGTGCGTCCTGTCTTCATAGTCTCTCGGATAACATTCCAATGCATCCTGTAAGGTGTTGATAGACAGTCTTTGACATAATGACGCTTTTTTGGGGCCAATCCCTTTAATCACATGAACCGGATCAGATAACACCATCAGTAGTCCCTATGCAGCGCTGTGACAATGCCGATGATCGTTGCCCCTTCCCCATCAATCGGCTCATACTCCGGATTTTCCGGAAGCAGCCACATATGGCCATCATCCTCAATTTTCAAAGTCTTGCAAGTCGCCTCGTCTTCAATCATAGCTACGACAATTTGCCCAGAACGCGCTGTATTTTGCTGTCGCACAATGATATAATCCCCGTGTAGGATACCGGCACCAATCATAGAATCCCCTTTAATACGCAATGCAAAGTATTCCCCATACCCGCTGGCTTGTTCATATGGCAGATATCCCTCGATGGTTTCTACTGCCAGGATCGGCATGCCTGCAGTCACCTGCCCTACAATCGGGACCTGTGGAACACTGGCCGCTGCCCCCTTGACCACCAAAGCACGTGTTTTGTGATCATCTTTTTCTAAATATCCTTTTTCGCGCAGTTTTATCAGCTGCGCATGGACCGAAGAAGAAGAACTCAACCCTACATGCTTACCGATTTCCCGCACGGATGGCGGATATCCTTGTTGAATTGTCGCCTCTGTGATATATTCAAGAATACGTTTCTGCTTATCAGTCAGATTCTTCATATGACACCATCCTAAAAAATGTGCTAACTTGAATTGTGGCTCTGAAAACAAATGTTTGATTTTGATTCAATTATATCGGATAACATCAAAAAAATCAAATATTATCCACTCCATTTATTCAGAAATATATTTTTTACCTTCACAAAATGGTTGATTGCTCATCTACCTGCTTTTCGCACAAAATATGTCTTGTCTAACGCCATAAATTATTATAAAATAAATTTAAGTATACGGTAAATTATGAACGCTTTTGATTTACTGGAGGTATTTATGAAAATCAAGAACGAACTCGGATATATTGAAATCATGCCCGATGTAATTTCTGGTATTGCAGGATACGCTGCATCCTCCTGTTTTGGAGTCAAAGGTATGACGAGCCGTTCGGTTGCAGACGGGGTCGCCTCCCTGCTGCGCCGAGAAAATATGAGCCGCGGCGTTAAAATTACAGAAGCTGTAGATGGAGGCATCAATATTGACCTGCATATTGCTGTCGATCACGGGATCAATATTTCCACGGTCTGCCGTTCGATCATCAGCGAAGTCCGTTATCATGTTGAGCAACTAACTGGCATCGATGTCAAGAATATTGATATCTACGTGGAGAGTATCAAAGCGGACTAACAAGAAGTGGAGGAAAAACTGGTATCATGAACGAACAGAAAATTACCGGGCCATTGTTTCAGCAGATGGTCATTGAGGGTGCTCTCGCCATCGCCGAAAAGAAAGAGGCTGCAAATGAGTTAAATGTCTTTCCCGTTCCGGACGGTGATACTGGGACCAACATGTATATGACAATGCATGCTGCCCAGGAAGAAATGGAGCGCTTAACTGACCCTACGTTGGAAAAGGCGGTCGAGCAGACCGCTTCCGCGCTGCTGCGCAGCGCGCGCGGTAATTCTGGTGTGATTCTCTCCCTGTTGTTTCGCGGTATTGCCAAAAAGCTGCGGGAAAAAGAGTCTGCGGACGGATGCGATCTTGCACTAGCTCTGCGCGAAGGCGTTGACACCGCATACAAGGCAGTTATGAAACCTGCTGAGGGAACCATTCTGACTGTGACGCGTGTTGCCGCTCAATACGCGGTAGAGCTCTGCCAGGCTGAGCCAGATCTCCCAGTTGAAAATGTGCTGTCTGCGATCTTAGAACGCGGACAAATCGCCTTAGGGGAAACCACGCACCAAAACCCTGTCCTTGAGAAAGCCGGCGTCGTAGACGCTGGTGCATTTGGCCTGCTCGCCATCCTAAGCGGTATGTTTGATGCATTTCGCGGTATCCATCGAGAACGTCAGGTAACTGCAGAGTTTTCCGGGCCGTCTTCTGCAGACTTCAGCGCAATCTCGGACGAGGATATCACTTTCACCTATTGCACTGAGTTTATCGCAGAACGCAAAGATAAGGCCCGCAACATCGGCCGCATGCGCACGTTGTTGAGCGAAATTGGTGATTCTTTAGTCGTAGTCGAAGATGACGATATCGTCAAAGTGCATGTGCACACCGATCAGCCAAACAAAGTGCTGGAAGAAGGTCTGAAATTCGGCCCGTTATTGACGGTGAAAATTGAAAATATGCGCCAACAGCACACCGCGAAAGTCATCGAAGGCACGGTCGCCCCGACAGAGCGTGTAATTTGTCCACCTGAAAAAAAATATGGCTTTGTCTGTGTATCTGCAGGGGAAGGTTTGCACACAGTCTTTTCTGATCTAGGCTGTGATGAAATTGTACAGGGTGGTCAAACAATGAATCCCTCTACAGAAGATATCCTGCGGGCTATTGATCGCACACCTGCCGAGATCGTTTATGTTTTCCCCAATAATAAAAATATTATCATGGCTGCCGAACAGGCAGCTGCTCTGTGCACCGATAAGCAGGTTATCGTAATGTCCTCAAGCAATATCCCACAAGGGATTTCCGCCCTGCTTGCGTTTGACCCGGAAGCAGAAGTAAATGAGAACACCCCTGCCATGCAAACAGCGATGGAAGGCGTACGCGCCGGACAAATTACCTATGCCGCACGTAATTCTGAGTTTGATGGCAAAAAAATCAAGGAAGGCGAATATCTGGCACTATGCGACGGGAAATTGACCGCAAACAGCAAACGTCCGCATGAGGTGTTGAAAAAGTTGATTCGTGAGTTGGTTTCACCTGAGAGCGCATTTGCAACTATTATTTTTGGCGAGGGCATTGATGAAGAAGATGCGGCAAAGGTGGAAGAGCTTTTCCGAAAAGAAAACCGTGATTTAGAAATCACGGTGATCAATGGCGGGCAGCCAGTCTACTATTATATCTTATCTGTTGAGTAAATTTTAAGAAAACTATAGAGCTCCCCAGTTTTGGGGGGCTTTTTCGAGGGAGAAATTATGTCTATTTTTGATATCTTTGCAAAATTAGAGCAAGAGCGTGCGTCCAGCCCTGCTGCGCCAGCTGGGCCTGTGGAATGGCTGATCGTCGGCTTGGGAAACCCTGGCGCTAAATATGAAAATACACGTCACAATGCCGGATTCCGTGCGCTGGACACTTATTGTAAAAAAACCGGCCAGCGTATTGACCGCATGAAATTTAAGGCATTGGTCGGCGAGGGGATGTTTGGCGGCAAGCACGTCTTATTCATTAAACCACAGACCTTCATGAATCTATCGGGTGAGGCTGTGCGAGATGCCGCCGACTTTTATAAAATCCCGCCGGAGCATATTGTCGTGCTTTTCGACGATATCTCCTTGGATGTCGGCCGTCTCCGTGTGCGTTCTAAAGGCTCTGCTGGCGGTCAAAACGGCGTCAAAAACATCATCTATCATCTCAACTCCGACCAATTCCCACGTGTGAAAATCGGCGTAGGCTCGAAGCCCCATCCCGATTACGATTTAGCTGACTGGGTCTTATCTAAATTTCAAGGGGCAGACGAAGAAAAAATCCAACAGGCCGTACAGCGTGCTATGGAAGCGGCAGAAGAAATCGTCCGCAATGGCCCTGCGTCCGCTGCCCAAAAATTTAACGGTCAAACTTCATGAGGCCCTTTCGGGATATAAAAAGAGCTGGTTTCTCAATAAGCGGCACCCCATTTGTTAGGCAGTACAGTATACTGAATAACAAGTGGGGTGCTTCACTATGCCAAAATGAAAACCAATATAAAAAAATACACGACAGAATTCAAAAACAGGTAACTGAAACCATGCAGGACGAACACCTGGAGTATTGTAAAACAGCGCAAGGTTTCACATCCGGCACAAACGAGTTCAAGACTAGGAGCGTATTTGCCTGGCGACGGGGCCGGAAGGCTTTTTCGGTAGAACTGTAGGGTCGAGGGAGTAAAGGTTTAGGCCAAGGCAACCACTGAAGGACGTAGAGGAAGATCTGCTTGCAGAGGTGCAGCGGCTACGCGCGGAGAGGGTTGGCACTACCATCACAAGCTGCACCAACGCATGCTCAAAAACAAGGGCATCCGGCAGAGCATGAGTCGCAAAGGTAGCTGTCTTGGACAACGGGAACTTTATGGTTTGCTCAAAAGTGAACTGCTTTACTCGCAAGTCTTCCAGACCATGGAGCACTTCAAGCCGGTGCTCTTTGCCGATCTGGATTACTGCAACAACCGCAAAATCAAGGCAAAGCGAAAGGGCTTGCCGCCTGCGATTCACAGACAACAAGCCCTTTCAGCTGCTTAAGCTTTTCCTTATCCAAAATATTGTCTAACTTTTTTGGGAGGGTACTTCACAAAAAAGCTAGCTCCTTTATCCTTTATTATATAGGCGTAATGCTAACTCCTGTCAAAAAAGCCAGATAAAAAATCAGCAGCGCAATCGGTGGTGATGTCAGCAACAACTTGATGATCTCCTTTCGCGCACGCCCGGCCTGTATATACTGCATGATAGGCTTATACCTCTGAAAAATGCACAGAAAGAATGCAATCAATCCGAATGCAAACAGGGCTTCATTCACTCGGCCAGCGACAATTTCATTTGCAGTGGAAAGCCAATTAACCGTTTCGGCAACCAGATTGGTCAATGTATGTACAATCATTGATGTACGCAGTGAATAGGCAAGTGCAAGATACCCAAACAAAACACCACACAGCAGCGCCATTGGCAGCTGTGTAATATTGCCATGCATCAATCCGAAAAGAATAGCGGCAAAAAGAATGGCGAATGTATTCCCATAAGGCTGTAAATACCGCAGCACGAAACCTCGATACAGGAGCTCCTCGCAAAATGGGGCAAAAAGTACGCTATAAAATAGCATAGATGGGGTCTGGGGAACCGCCGTTGCGCTCGCATAGGCATCGTAAAAGGAGCCGCCTAATAAATTGGCGATTGCCTCGAACGGAATGGTCAAAATCGATGCAATATTCTGCAGTCCAAGTACTAGCAGCAATGAAAAGATTACAATCACGGCGCCGCCATGCCGCTTCTCTTGCAGCAGAAATTCCGAAAAATCTCGTATGCATGAGATACCACCGAGCCAAAAGCACGGAAGTAATCCAAAAAAAGCACTCAAAATCAAGGGGACCCCGCTATCGGAAAGGCGTAATGCCAACGTAGTGGCATCTATGTCCGGCCAATGCCATAGTAGCCAGCGCGCATATAGTGCATCCCCGCCCCAAGCTGCTGCCAGCATAAAAAACTGCGAGACTACCAATGTCCATCCCAGCCTGGAGAATGCCTGCCGGCACATTTTCTGTTCGGACGGGTCCATTGCTATCTCCCCTTTTTTAACGCAGGCAACCCAATACGCAAGCGACCTTCAGAGATTACAAGTCCGAAAAATACCAAGGCCGTCCCTATAAACATGCTTGCCTGCATCCGCTCATGCAGAACCAGGGCAGCACACACAATGGTAATGACCGGAGATAAATAAATATACACGCTTGTCTTGACAGCTCCAAGTCTCTTGACCGCGGTATTCCAGGTCACAAAACAGGCTGCACTCGCAAGGAAACTTAAAAATGCCAACATCAACAGGACTTCTGGTCGTTTAAAGGCTGTGACCGGCGGTCTAAATCCCATTTTCGCTACAACTGGGATCATAAAAATGACTCCGTACAAAAAAATATGGCGTGTCATCGGAATCAACGGATAGCCTTGTTCACTGATACGACGGATCAAAACGGAATAAATTCCCCATGCAATTGCTGCGCACAGCGCTAGCCCATCACCTAAGGGATTTACCTGCACCTGCTCTCCGCCGGTGAAAGAGATAAAGGCAATGCCGCCAATCGCCAGCAAAAATCCAATCACAAAATGTATTTTCAGTGATTCCCGCGTGGAAATCGCCCAAAAGATTGCGGTAAACATAGGCGCACATGCTACAATAACTCCGACATTCGATGCCGTTGAATAGCTCAGCGCAATGTTTTCCAGCAAATAGTAAATAAGTACGCCAGACAATCCTGCACCGGCAAAATAGAGTTCATGCCACTTAGATCGCAAATGCAGTTTCTTTGGACAGGCTAGCCCTAACGCTAAAAAACCAAATACAAAGCGAATCAACAGAATCTCAACTGCGGTAAAATATTCCAGCAAGATCTTGGTTGCGATAAAAGTCGTGCCCCATACCGCAACCGTACCAGCTGCAAGCACATGCCCGATCCATTCTCTCTCTTGTCTCATAGTCCTCTCTTATTCACCATCGATAAAACCGCCGCCAATTACAACATCACCGTCATAAAACACGGCAAACTGGCCTGCGGCAGGCGCACGTACAGCATCCTGAAACTTGATAATTGCACGTTGGCCATCCAATATTGCTACTTGCGCCGGGCTGCTTCCCTTGGAATATCGCACACGCACTTCACAGGAAAAACTTCCATTTTCTGCATACTCCGGCGCGCATAAGTTGATTTTGCTGACTGTAATTTGGGTCTGAAATACATCCTGCAAAGATAAGACAACTTCATTGGTGTCTTTTCTCAATTCACGAACAAATAACCGCCCAGTCGATGCAATTCCCAAACCTTTGCGCTGTCCGACCGTATAATGGTGCAGTCCCTTGTGACGTCCCAGTACATTACCGGCTTCATCAACGAAATTTCCTTCCGGTAAAGCTGCTCCACGAGCCTCCAGCCAAGCGCAGTAGTCGCCATCCGGGATGAAGCACACATCCATGCTATCTTTCTTCTCCGCGACAGGAATTGCCCGCTCGTGTGCCAACGTGCGCACTTCCTTCTTATCTGCCGCCTCCCCTAACGGGAATACACAGCGTTCCAAAACCGTACGCGGCAAATTAGCCAGCATATATGACTGATCTTTCGGAGAACGGGCGCGCAACAAGAGTGCACGTCCCGCCGCATCATGGCCAATACGGGCATAATGCCCTGTTGCAATATATGGCGCACCAATTTCATCCGCATATTGGCACAATGTTTCAAATTTCACCTTGCGATTACAGACGATGCAAGGGTTCGGCGTGCGTGCGCACTGATATTCGTGCGCAAAATAGTCGCATACTTCTCGCTCGAACTGCTCTTGACGTGGTGCGATATACAGCGGAATTCCCAGCGTCTGTGCGACCCGCACTGCGTCCGCAGAGCCGTTCATCCCCACCTCCATATAAAGGCCGTATACTTCAAACCCTTGATCCTGCAGCAATCGCGCAGAAACCGCCGAATCCACGCCGCCGGAAAGCCCCAGTACTATTTTTTTCATCCCAGCCTCCATTCATTTGGCGCCCAAAACATATTATATGGGCGCACACTAAATCCGGTTAAAAGCCCGCTTCGGACAATCACTTGATTGCGCTCAAAGGCGAGCGGGATCATAGGCATCTGATCCAAAAAATATTCATAAAACGCAGTCTCCGCCTGTGTTAAAGTGTCTGCTGATGCCGTACGCACCGCAAGAATCCGGCTATCCAGCGTTGTATCCGCTATTCGGCCGTAATTTAGCGAACCGCCAGACATGAGCAGCGCGCGCACGTCAAAATCAGGCGACAGAATCAGATCGCCATAATATAAGTCGAAGTTCCCGCTGTCCAGTGCCTGCTGATACTGTTCGAATGGCACGCGATTTACATTGAGCGTAATTCCAAGTTGTCCAAAGGCAGTCACTAACTGGCTGCATACATTGGCCTTAAACGTATTCTCCTCATTGCACAACAGGGTCAATGTGATCGGCTGTCCGGTGCTGGTCTCAACTTTTCCATCACCGTTCGAATCCTGAATACCCATTTGCTTTAAATAGCTGTTGGCCTGTTCCAATGCACCGGACAGTCGATCGTCCTGCACCATATCAGGTTGTGGATTTATAGGCAGAACCGCTGGGTCTGCAAATGTTTGCAGCGAAGATTTACAGATCATTGTCCGGTCAATCGCTAAGCTCAACGCTTTGCGGAAATTGGGATTGGATAACAGCGGATGTGACATTCGGATACCCAGATAATGCATTTCCGTTGTTGGCGTCTGGTAGACATCCACAGCACCTTTGATCGTCGCCGGGTCATCACTGATGCGTTCGGCACGCGTCAGAGAGATATCTCCTGCGGCAAAACTGCTGATCACGGCATCTGCGCGCACCGTACCAACCAAACTGATTTGCGGAATATTCTGCACTTTCCCTTCATGCCAATTTTCGTTTGGCAGCAGCTCATATCCTGTGTCAGTCTCCGCGGCGCGGAACGGCCCTGTACCCACTGCAAAATTTTGATCCCCTGTACCCTGTTTCAGGATTGGAATATCCAAGAGGTTTAAAAATTTGCTGTTTGCAGCCGTCAGGGCAATCACAATTGTCCGGCTGTCTACTGCACGGATTGATGACATATAGGAGGCGCGATCATAATACAAAGAAGTAGCCGTTGATTTTGCCAAGCGGTAGCTATAAACCACATCCTCGGCCGTAACATCTGATCCATCCGAAAACTTTAATCCTTCCTTGAGTACTAAAGTGCAGTGAGTCCCGTCCATGGTATAGCTCTCACAGAGCACCGGCTCAGGTTCAAACTGATCGTTCAGGCAAAATAGCCCTTCATAGAGCGCTTCACAAATAATGCGATTGATGGTAGAGGTCGTGGTGATTGGATTAACCTTTTCTGCTGTATAATACGCGATCGAGATCTCCCCTACCTGGCGCTGGCTTGCTGACATCATATCAGATAATGTCGTACTTGAGGGGTCTAATCGCTCTGTTAGTGTGCAGCCGCACAAAAGCGACAGGGCCAAACCACATGCTGCAAGCCTAATCCAAGTTTTCTGCTGCCTCACAGACAAATCACCCCCGCCTGTACACCGCGGTGTCCATTCGTTGCACGGTGCGACCAGAATACATCTGACATACATTTTGTGCACAGACCGCTATGAATAATATTTTCTGCTCGTAAACCGGCATGTTGTAAAGTCATCTGCAAAATCCCTTGTAGATCGACATGATATTTTCTCCCTCGCTGCTCGATAAACTCCAGAACAGACGTACCCATCTGCTTTTGCATGGCTTCTGGCACATCGGCATCGGTCTCAAAACAATTTTGGCAGATAGATGGGCCGATCACGGCGATGATCGTATCCCGGCAAGCCCCTAGCGTTGCCATCCGTTGCACAGTTTTTGCTGCGATTTCCTGCGCTGTACCGCGCCAGCCAGAATGACACACTGCGCAGACAAGGGCTGTTGGATCATAGAACAGGGTGACAACACAATCCGCATAGAACCCTGCAAGCGGCGTATCCGGCAGTGCAGTCACCAACGCATCCGCTCGCCAATCCATCGGTCGGGACAGTCCCGTCCCAACATCGGCTTCTTCTACAACCTGTACACGGCTCTCATGTACTTGTTGTGTCAATGTAAATCTTTGAAGCGGCATATCCAGTGTCTCCGCCAAAATCTCATAATTACGACGGACATTTTCCGGACGGTCTCCACGCTTCAATCCAAAGTTGAGGCTTGCACAGTCTCCCTGGCTGACACCGCCAAATTTGGTCGTAAAAGCGTGACGAACCGGCAATCTATCACATGTGTAATATATCAAATCACCACATTGCCTGCGGTGCATGGAGTTATGCATGATATTTCCTCCTAGACAGAAACGCGCATCTGAAAAACTTTAAACTTGGCCGGGCCTATGCTATTGGCAGGCCTACACAATAAAAGTAACGTAGAATGGTCTAACTGATTTATTATACTACACAATCTAGGCAATCTACAAGGGTTCCGGCGCGCTTTGCCTGCGTGTTTGTCAGTGTGTATGAAATCCACCCCAAAATTGTGCCTGCTCCTTGACAGGAAAGACAAAAGGCTATACAATATTGGTGGTAATACCTCGTTGTAATATTCACCGGCGCCCAGGCCGTGAAACTTATAGTTAGGTTATTATTGCTTTGCAGATTTCCAATCTAAAATTTCCTGGAGGTGTTTCACAGAAACTATGATCGATACCATAATCACTCTGATCGTCGGTGTTGTCGGATTGATTATTGGTGTAATGGCCGGCTGCCTGTACCGCAAGAAGGTAGCCGAGAAAGAAATCGGCAGTGCTGAGCAAGAAGCCACCCGCATTATCAATGATGCAATTAAAGCTGGCGAAACAAAAAAACGCGAGGCAATCCTGGAGGCCAAGGACGAGATCCATAAATCCCGTACAGAAGCCGAGCGGGAGATCAAAGAGCGCCGCAATGAAACGCAAAAGCTTGAACGCCGTCTGACGCAGAAGGAAGAGGCTCTCGATCGTAAGACCGATGCCTTGGACCGAAAGAGCGAAGAACTCAGCCGCAAGCTTGCGCAGGTTCAGAAAACGCAAGAGTCTTGCGATCAGCTCAAGAACGAGCAGATTGCCGCCCTTGAGCGCATCTCCGGCTTGACCCGTGAGGAAGCCAAAGAATATCTGGTCTCCTCGATTGAGCAGGAGGCACAGCACGACGCCGCTGTCAAACTTCGTGAAATCAATCAGCGCACTAAGGAGGAAGCCGAAACCACCGCCCGTGAGCTGATTTCTATTGCAATTCAGCGCTGTGCAGCCGATCATGTTGCCGAGGCGACAGTTTCGGTTGTGCCGCTGCCTAATGATGAAATGAAAGGTCGTATTATCGGTCGCGAGGGACGTAATATTCGAACCCTTGAAACACTTACCGGTGTCGACCTAATCATCGATGATACCCCGGAGGCTATTACATTGTCCTCCTTCGATCCTGTACGTCGCGAAGTTGCGCGCATGGCGCTCGAAAAACTGATCGCCGACGGCCGCATCCACCCCTCCCGTATCGAGGAAATGGTCGAAAAGTCGCGGCGTGAAATTGACCAGATCATCAAAAATGAGGGCGAACGTGCGATGTTTGAAACCGGCATCCACGGGCTGCATCCCGAACTTGTCAAGCTGCTTGGCCGCCTGCGCTATCGTACTAGCTATGGCCAAAATGTCTTGATGCATTCGATTGAGGTTGCGCATGTCGCCGGTATTCTGGCCTCTGAGTTGGGGCTGGACCCGGTACCCGCCCGCAGAGCTGGGCTTCTGCATGATATCGGCAAAGCCGTCGACCACGAGGTCGAAGGTTCCCATGTCAGCATTGGCGTTGATCTGGCGAAAAAGTATAAAGAAAGTCCCCAGATTGTTCACGCGATTGCTGCCCACCATGGTGATGTTGAGCCGCAGACGGTCATCGCCTGCCTTGTTCAGGCGGCCGATGCCATCTCAGCCGCCCGTCCTGGTGCGCGCCGTGAAAATCTGGAAAACTATATCAAGCGTCTGGAAAAGCTCGAGGAAATTGCAAATACGACCCCGGGCGTTTCAAGTTCTTATGCTATCCAGGCTGGACGTGAGATTCGTATTATCGTCAAACCTGATGAGGTTTCCGATGATCAGATGGTACTGCTTGCCCGCGATGTTGCAAAACATATCGAGGATGAGTTGGATTATCCGGGTCAGATTAAGATCAATATGATCCGCGAGACCCGCGCAGTTGATTACGCAAAATAAATTCAAAACCGACAACACCGATCTAAGAAGAGGCGAAACCCGAATTTTGGGGTTTCGCCTCTTTCAATAGCATTTCCAAACGCAGACCTATTCAATCAAAAAGGACAGCGCAGCTTATGTACGCCGTCCTTTTCGTCGTTCAGGATTATTTAACTTGTTCGGCAAGTCAACAGGATCACTTGCCGTTTGCGTCCAATCTCCTTCAAAAGAGCAATCCCGCGCTCTGTGCTGGCATCATCCGAGGTCAAAAAGGGATCATCCAAGATCAGCGGCGCTTCCTTTGCGCCCGCTAAGGTTTCACAGACAGCCAGTCTCAGAGCCAGATACAACTGGTCCCTTGCCCCAGACGACAATTGAAGCTCCCCTAGTAATCGCCCATCTGCACCGGCTGTCCGCGCCCGGAATCGATCATCCAGCCGAATCTCCTGATAATTATCCGCGGTCAGATATGCCAAATAGGACTGCGCTAGGCTTGTGATCTGTGGAGAGATGCGCGCTTGCAGTGCAGCATTCTCTGAAGAAACAATTTTCCGGGCATGTTCGATCGCCTGATATTGTTTGTGCAACCGTTCCACACGCACACGGCATGCAGACAACTTTTCCCGCACAGATTCTAGTGTGCCGATCGCGTCCGCCTGCCTTTGTAAACGCAGTAGCTGTTCATGCGCTGCTTCAGAAGCCCGACGCGCAGCCGCCATCTTTGCCTGCAAGGCATCCAGTTGCTGCTGCATTTCATCTGGCCCTTGCTCCGAACCAGGACCACGCTGTATTTCCAAAATAACATCTCCAAGCGCGCTCTGTTCGCGTCGGATCAGCTGTAAGTCTGCCATTGCTGAACGAATCGCCTCGGCAGCTTCCTCCACGTTGGTAACCTTCGGGGACAATTTTTTACCTGCCTCAATGACTCGGTCTCGTTCTTCCAGCAGCACTGACGCTGCCATCTGCTGTTCATCTAGGATATGCTGATATTCGATCTCAAGCTGTTTTTTCTCCTCATCGATATCGGGCAATGGCTTTGGTGGCTTCTGCACACTGCCTAGGAAAGTCAGCAGCAAACATACTACCGCAAGAAGCGACAGTACCATTGGCAAGGAACTCTGCTTCAGCATACCCGCAATATTCTGCATGCCAGGGAACCATTCTACCTGCATGATTCCGGTTGCTGCCGCCAAGATCCCAAAGATCAGTGCGAAAATACCTGCCACCCACCGAATCTTCGGTTTTGTTGTGCGATTGACCTCAATTTCCCGTTCATGCTGCGCTTTTTCCATGCGCTCCACTGCTTGCCGACGCCGCGTCTCGATTGCCGGCATGCTCTCACGCTTTTCGCGTTCAAGACGCACCGCGCCCTCATACCCATATAGGATATCGCCGGCCTCACGAACTAAATTTTCATCTGGCGTCCGTGTCCGGATTTCTCGAATACGCTGTTCGCGTTCTTCGCGCACGATACGCTGCCGGTTTTCCCTGTCAGCTTGCGATTCTGTATAGGCTTGGCAGCTCTGCTCATAGGCGTCCTGTGCCTGCTGTGCCGTGCGTTCCAATTTGTGATATTTCTCTTGCTGGCGTGCAATATCATGGGATAGTCTTTCTAACTGCTCTAGCTGTTCCTCCAGCACAGCTTGTTCGCGCTGCGCATCCGGCAGTTCTCCGTGGCCGCGCCCGGATTGGATATCCAGCCGCCAGCAATCTAACTGTGTCAAAGCCTTGGAAGTACTGCCTGTAGCATCCCCAGTTTGGGCCATAGAAGTTAAAAGCTCCTGCAATTCCTCAGATGGACGCTTCATATCCTCACCGTCCACCATCATACTGGACAAAAAAGCATCTTCACCCATGCCAAGCAAGACTTGTCCGCAATTCTTAGCCGTCAGCAGTCGGCATTTTTCACCTGTATCCATATAAAAGGCATCAAAGTCCTGCATCGGACCGCCTTTTCCCGTCTGTCGCAAAATTGCAATGCGTCTGCCGTTCCACTCGATCTCCAATCTGCCGCCCATTGCATGGCCATCTTGCGGGATATAGCGCGTTTTGTCAGAAAGGGTCTGCTGCGTGTCCCGTTTCGACGTATCCAGGCCATACAGCATAACGCGTAGAAACGCACACAGGGTGGATTTGCCCCAGCCGTTCGGCAGAACCAGATGAGAAAATCCATCTGTAAATTCAATTTTCCGGCCATTCATATTGCCAAAATGTCCCTGGAGGGATCGTAACTTCATACTTTACTCCATCTATAATTTCAAATCCAATAATTTAAAAAGATCACTATAGGCATGGTATAGTATAGCATATTTCGTATGCTGCGACAAGCACCCGCACCGATTTCATGCGCGACTCGCACATTGTCCGCTGGTGGTGGAAATTATTATGTATTTTCCTCTTGACTTTGCTATGTTAAAGTGATAGACTAATAGCACGATCTGCAGAATCTGTTAGATTCTGCCCGCACGGCCTCCGGCTTTTACGGTCTGTGCAAGTAATAATATGGAATGATGAAAAAAAGGAGACTTACCTATGAACAAGAAGAGGCTGCTGGCGCTTATCTGCGCAGGCATACTATCTGCTTCTATGCTGACCGCCTGCGGCAATGACGAATCCGAGGCTGCAAGTGATACGTTGAAAATCGGTTATACTGTCTATCAGCCGATGAATTATACCGACGAGGACGGAAACTTCACCGGATTTGATACAGAATTTGCCGAGGCTGTCTGTGAAAAGCTTGGCAGAGAACCGGAATTCATTGAAATCAACTGGGATACCAAGATTGTAGAGCTGGATGCTGGCAGCATTGATTGCCTGTGGAACGGTATGACAATCACCGACGATTTAAAGGAAAATATCTTAATTTCCGATCCCTATGTCATGAATAAGCAGGTCGTTGTGATCAACGCAGACAATGCAGACAAGTATACTGACCTTGCAAGCCTGGCGGATGCGACGCTCGTCGCGGAAGCTGGTTCGGCTGGTCAGGCAGTCATCGAAGATCCGGAGAGCGGGCTAAACGCTGCTAATCTGACTACGGTCACCAAGCAGACCGATGCTCTGCTGGAAATCGCCTCGGGTGCATCGGATGCTGCTGTGCTTGACTGGACGCTGGCCAAAAATATGATTGGTGAAGGCACCGATTTTGACAACCTTATGATGATCGATGGCGTCGATCTTGCCGAAGAGGAGTATGGCATCGGATTCCGCAAGGATGATACTGAGCTGTGCAACCAAGTCAATGAGATTATGAAGGAACTGGCCGACGATGGTACCTTGCCTGCTTTGGCCGATAAGTATGGCCTGAGCCTGGCTCCCTCGCTTGAGGCGTAACAACATTCTGGCAATACCAAACTGAATCAATTTGCGGACGGGACAGCGTATTTTGCGTTGCCCCGCTCCGTTTTGTTTGGAGGAGATATCGTCGTGAGTACATCTGTTATTTTTTCTCAGCTGTTGAACAGTTTTCAAATCAACTGTACCATTTTTCTTGTGACCCTAGCCTGTGCACTGCCGCTCGGCTTGATTGTTTCATTTGGCTCCATGAGCCGTTTTCGTCCGCTCGCCTGGGTGATTAAAACTTTTGTCTGGATCATCCGCGGTACGCCGCTTATGCTACAGATTATTTTTATCTATTATGGTCCTGGCCTGCTCCACTGGCCGGCGCCCTGGATGACCATGGGCAACAATGGCCGCATTGTGGCAACCTGTGTTGCTTTTGTAATCAATTACGCCTGCTATTTTTCGGAAATCTATCGCGGCGGAATTCAGTCGATCCCACGTGGGCAGTATGAGGCAGGGCAAGTCCTTGGTATGACCAAGAGCCAAATTTTCTTCCGTGTCACACTGCTCCAAGTCGTGAAACGTGTAATTCCCCCTATGGGCAACGAATTTATGACGCTTATCAAAGACACCGCCCTGGCAAACGTCATTGCATGCAAAGAAATTATCATGATGAGTAAAGAGTACATTTCGAATAACGGCCTGATCTGGCCGCTCTTTTCGACCGCCTTGTTCTTCCTGCTATTCTGCGGCATTCTTACATTGCTGTTTGGTTGGATCGAAAAGAAAATGGATTATTTCCGCGTATAAAGGAGTCATTTATTATCATGCCTATTTTAGAGACCCAGCATCTGTCTAAGAGCTTTGGCTCTACCCAGGTGTTGAAGGATATCAGTTTTTCGCTTGAGCGCGGACAGGCACTTGCCATTATTGGATCGTCCGGCTCTGGTAAGACCACGCTGCTGCGCTGCCTCAATTTTTTGGAACGTCCCAATGATGGCAAAATTTTGGTCGATGGGGAAACGCTGTTTGATGCCGCCGACCCCCGCAAGCAGAGCGACGCAGAAATCCGCAAAAAACGCCTGCACTTCGGCATGGTCTTCCAGTCATTCAATCTTTTCCCGCAGTATACGGCGCTGGAGAATGTCATGCTTGCCAGCATCCTATTGGCAAAAGAACGCCCAGATTACAAAGCAAAGCGCCGGGAAATCCACGAGGAGATCCAGCAGCATGCCATGCAGCTGCTGGAACAAATGAGCTTGTCTGGCCGCATGAGCCATTATCCGCATCAGCTTTCCGGCGGCCAGCAGCAGCGCGTTGCAATCGCGCGCGCCTTGGCTCTGCGTCCGGATATCCTCTGCTTCGACGAACCGACCTCCGCATTGGATCCTGAACTCACGGGAGAAGTCCTGAAAGTCATCCGAGAACTGGCAGAAGAACACACGACCATGGTAATTGTCACGCATGAAATGGCGTTTGCACGCGATGTTGCAGATCGTGTCATTTTCATGGCAGATGGCGTGATTGTTGAAGAAGGTACACCGGAACAGGTCTTCAATAACTCCCAAAATGCCCGTACGCAGGCATTTCTCAGCAGATTTTCACAGAATTCCTAGTTTGTTCTCAAATTCCCGCCTATCTTCTGGATAAATTCCATAAAAAGCAGTTTACAAAATCAAAAATATGCGTTACAATAAGGGCAAGGTCAGCTGAATGGATCTTGCCCTTTCTTGTACGCTTCTCACAAAAAAAATGGTTTAATTTTTGGTATTTCCTGTTGAACTTACGCGTGGTTTTTGGTACAATTAGGGTAGAGCCAATTGGTGCCTTTTGATGCACTAACTTATTTTTGGTAAAAGGCTGGTCACAGAGCCGGCTTTTATACAACAAATTTATAAAATGGAGATGTTTCACATGGATGCTTTTAGCGCTTCTCTGATGAAGGACAAGAGAGAGATCATCATCGCTCCCACCATCTACAAGTTCCAGAACTTTGGCGAGTTCGCTGAGGAGTTTAAGCTCGGCAAGCGCGACGTTGTTCTGACCAACGAGTTCATTTACAAGCCCTTTATGGAGCAGTACAATCTGGAGTGCAGCTATGTCTTCCAGGAAAAGTTTGGTGCCGGCGAGCCTTCCGAGGCTATGATCGAGACCATGTACGAGCGTATCCCGTACGATTCCTATGACCGTGTCATTGCAATCGGCGGCGGCGCAATCATGGACCTGTGCAAGCTGCTGGGCTGCAAGCGTCCGAGCTCCGTACACGAGATGTACTTCAAGCGTGAGCCCGTTGTACATGAGAAGGAAGTCATCGCAATCCCGACCACCTGCGGTACCGGTTCTGAGGTTACCAACATTTCTGTTGCGATCGTTAAGGACGAGAAGGACGGCAAGCTGACCGGCGGCGAGACCAAGCTGGGCCTGGTATCCGACGATATCATCCCGAACAAGGTTTGCCTGATCCCGGATCTGCTCAAGACCCTGCCCTACAAGCCCTTCGCTTCTTCGGCAATTGACGCGCTGATCCATGCGACCGAATCTTTCCTGTCTCCCCATCGCAAGACTGCGACTTCTGAGATGTATTCGGTCAAGGCTGCCGAGCTGATCCTTGAAGGCTTCCGCCGCATCGCTCTGGAAGGCCCCGACGCTCGTCTGGACTACCTCGATCAGTTTGTTACCGCTTCCCTGTTCGCTGGTATTGCTTTCCTGAAGGCTGGCTGTGCAACCGTACACGGTATGTCCTTCCCGCTTGGCGGCACCTATCATGTCCCGCACGGCGAGTCCAACTATGCGCTGTTCAGCAAGATCCTGGAAATGTACGATGAGTACGATCCGGCTGGTGAGCTGGGCCGTTACAAGGAGCTCGTTGCTCGCTGCCTGGGCTGCTCCAAGGACGACGCTCTGCGCACTCTGGATGTCACTCTGCAGAAGGTTCTTCCGCTCAAGCCGCTGCATGAGTATGGCTTCAAGGAAGAGGACATCAAGAGCTTTGCTCTGTCTGTCGATGCAAACCAGCAGCGTCTGATCACCAACTCGTACCGCCCGTGGAGCATTGAGCTGAGCGAGCGCGTTTACCGCGAGTGCTTCTAAGCCTCACCGCCGCGATTATACAAACAATCCGGAGCCGATTCCCTAATCCGGAATCGGCTCTCTCTCTACGGTGGATTTTCCAGGAGTTCCCTTCTTCCGCCGTTGACTCCGATTATTTGAAAGAAAGGATACTGTTTCTGCCATGATGACGAAGGACCAGTACATTGAATCCCTGCGTAAGCTGAATCTGAACCTCTGGATGTTCGGCAAGAAGATTGAAAACCCGGTAGACGATCCGGTAATCCGCCCCTCGCTGAACTCCTTTGCCGCAACCTATGAGCTCGCAGAGGACCCGCAGTATGAAGACCTCATGACTGCGACATCTCACCTCACCGGCAAGAAGATCAACCGTTTCACCCATATGCATCAGTCCACCGACGACCTGATTAAGAAGGTCAAGATGCAGCGTCTGCTCGGCCAGAAGACGGCTGCTTGCTTCCAGCGCTGTGTTGGCATGGATGCTATGAATGCGGTTTATTCCTCTACTTATGAAATCGATGAGGCCTGCGGTACCCATTACCATGAGAATTTCGTGAAGTTCCTGACCCGCGTACAGGACGAAGATCTGGCTGTCGACGGCGCAATGACTGACGTCAAGGGCGACCGCGGCTTGGCTCCCTCCAAGCAGGCCGATCCCGACCTGTTCCTCCATGTCGTCGAGCGCACCCCGGATGGCGTATATGTCACCGGTGCAAAGGCACATCAGACTGGCTTTGTAAACTCCCACGAAGTTCTGGTCATGCCGACCATCGCAATGCGTGAGGGCGATGAGGATTATGCGATTTCCTTCGCAATCCCGACCGACTCCAAGGGCATTACCTTGATTTACGGCCGTCAGTCTTGCGATACCCGTAAGCTTGAAGAGTACAACGACATTGACGTTGGCAATAAGGTATACGGCGGTCACGAAGTGCTGGTCATCTTTGATCACGTTTTCGTTCCGAACGATCGCATCTTCCTCAACGGCGAAGTAAAGTTTGCCGGCATGATCGTTGAGCGCTTTGCAGGCTACCACCGTCAGTCCTATGGCGGCTGCAAGGTTGGTGTAGGCGACGTATTGATCGGTGCAACTGCGCTGGCAGTCGATATGGCCGGCTGTGCAAAGGCTTCCCACGTTAAGGACAAGCTCATTGAAATGGTACATTTGAATGAGACCCTGTACTGCTGCGGCATTGCTTGCTCGTCTCAGGGTTCCAAGACCAAGTCTGGCAACTACCTGATCGATCTGCTGCTGGCAAATGTCTGCAAGCAGAACGTAACCCGGTTCCCGTATGACATTGCTCGTCTGGCACAGGACCTGGCCGGCGGCGCTATGGTTACCCTGCCTTCCGAGGCCGACTTCCGTCATCCGGAGCTGCATGCTTACA